>OHTM01000005.1_pt1 | contig 216457 bp, 200 predicted proteins | sample 1578951 | NCBI WGS metagenome assembly OHTM01 (sample SAMEA3879605, study PRJEB24766) | human gut metagenome | biome: human-associated habitat; feature: feces | place: USA | collected 1985/1987
ATATTACTTCATATATTATCAGTATAATTATAATATGCAAAACTTTAGTTTTTCTTCATAAGGATTAATTATTCTAAATTTTATGCAAAATGTTCTCCGGTATTAACTTTTTTATGGAGAATATAAAATGAAAATAACTCAAAATACCCAATTTAAAACTTTAGTAAAAATTTGGTTAGCACAAAAACAGCCGATGATTACACCATCAACTTATGCTAATTTTGTTTTGATTTCAGAAAACCACCTAATTCCTTATATGGGAAAAAAGAAAATATCAGCTATCACTGAGGCTGATATCCAAACATACATTAATACATTATATAATGAGGGACGGCTTGATAATACAGGTGGATTAACAGTAAAGACCATTCGTGATATTATTCTTGTCCTCCGGTTATGTCTTATTTTTGCATATAAAGAGCAAATAATTCCGATGTTAAACTGGGATTTAATTGAATATCCAAAAGATTTAGGAATAAAAAAGGTCATTTCGTTATCAAAAGACGAAGAGCTTGCATTGATCCAGTGTATCTACATGAAAATGAATCGTAGAACTGCTGGTATTTTAGTGGCTCTATTTACCGGAGTTCGTATTGGAGAATTATGCGGTCTACAAATGCGAGATATCTCTCTTATTGATAAAACGATAACCATTCAAAGAACTGTTCAGCGAATATATGATAAAATTAAAGGAACTTCATATGTTTATATTGGAGCTCCCAAAACAGCGAGTTCGTGTCGGACGATCCCTCTTCCATCACTTTTAATCAACATCATAAAAAAATATTATACTGACAATCCTAATCAATATTTTTTAACGGGACGCACGAAACCGACAGAACCAAGAACATATAGACAATTTTTTGCACGTTTTCTAAAAAAACATAACCTTAGAAGTGTTAAATTTCATGAAATACGTCATACCTTTGCTGTGCGAGCAATAGAAATTCCTGAATTTGATGTAAAATCTCTATCAGAGATTCTTGGTCACAAAAATGTTTCTTTCACACTTAATGTCTATGGACGAGCAAATATGCAGCAAAAAATCAAATGTATGAATTTGCTTAATGATCTGTTATAATTATATGCCCCGTTGAAACTATCTGCGGGGCATATTCTAAATATCTGACTAGATTAACTGTTTATTTACGCATCAACATTTAAAATTGTATAAATATAATTTAAGAGGCTGGATATGGAACTTGGAAAAATTACATATGTTGAAGATTTACGTGGTGTCTGGAAAAACGAAGCAAATGATTTTACTAAATGGTTAGCCCAAGAGGAAAATATCAATCTTTTAGGAGAAGAACTTGGCTTGTCACTACAAGTACAAGAAACTGAAGCTGGCGTTGGTAGTTATCGTTTAGATATACTTGCATTTGAAGTTTCCGATGATAACGATAAAGAAATACCTGTTATTATAGAAAATCAGCTTGAAAATACTAATCATGATCACTTAGGAAAAATTATCACTTATGCCTCCGGTTATGATGCTAAATATATTATATGGATTGTTCGGGACGCCCGAGAAGAACATATTCAGGCCATTAATTGGTTAAATGATAATACTGACGAAAGTCGCAATTTTTTCTTAATAAAAATTGAATTATGGAAAATTGGAGATTCTCCATTAGCCCCTAAATTCCAAATTATTTGCCGTCCAAATGGTTGGGGAAAGACCATAAGAAATAAGAGAATTTCTTCTGAACTTAGCGTCGCCAAAATGGTGCATTATAGCATCTGGAGTGATTTTAAGGATTACGCATTATCTCATAAACCTAAATTTAGTTTGAGAACCCCGAGTCAAGATCATTGGTACGATATATCTGTTGGTCGCTCTGGTGTCCATATTGCTTTAACGGCAAATTCTAAAGAACGTTTATTAACTTGCCAGTTTTACATCCAAAACAATCATGAATTGTATCATTTCCTTGAGCAGTATAAATCAGAAATTACGCAAAAAATTGGCTTAGACTTAACATGGAACTGTACAGAAAATAGAAAAGCTTGCTATATTGAAACAAGCAAAAAATTTGATGAACTGGTTACAGATAATACTTCCAACAAAGAGTGTCTTAGCTGGCTGTACAATATGACTAGCAAATTCTATGATGTATTTCCTCAATATTTGAGAAAATATAAATAATCGTCAAACCCTTTCCAGTTCACAAAACAATCCGCACTCTGGAAGTAATAAATCTTTGTGTCTTCCCGCTGTTGGGGCTAATTCATCCAAATAGAGCGGTTTGCCGTTAAATTTTAAGCAGGTGGATTTGCGAACACGCTCCATTTCGGCCGTTTTTTGGAAAACAACAGGAAAATCTTTCCGAATTTTATTCCAATACCCGGCGCCACCTTTAAAACAGCCAATGCAATTATTGTTGTGATAACCTAATGTGTACATTTTCGGAACATCAATTTTCTGTTTTTGCAAAATCCGCAAGCAATCATTTTTGTTTAGCTTGTTTTCTATAAGCGGAAACACAACATTTTTTGTATTTTGCTCACTCCAACGTTTCGCTCTGTTAATTTCCTTGGGAGTGTACTCAAAACCAAACACGTGTGTAAAATTCGTATAAGCGTTTTGAATTTTTTGCCGCACTTTCTTTTTTAACTCATATGTGCATGGCGCACCGTAAGGCGTGTTAAATATTTGCTTGGAAGCCACATCCAATGGAGATGCGTATTTTTCACTTCTGGCTGTTTGTATTTTTCGCCCGTACCATTTTTCACAATCTTTAATAAATCTTATGTTGTCGGGATGAGCAGCGCCAGTTTCAATATACCAGAGTTCCACATCATCGCCAAATTTTTCAATGGCCAATTTACAAGCCACAGCGGAAGTGACACCACAACTAAACCAACCTAAATATTTCATCTTATCAACCTCAAAAATCTCCCCTGCGCCAATTCGACACAGGGGATTGCTTTATTTGCCCTTTTTTTCACTTCTTACAATTTCCACAATGCCGAACGCGGAAACCGTCAGCGCGACAATATGTTCCACGAGTTCGGGACTGATTGCCACGCCAAGTCCGGATAACAGGCCAATTAAACCGCGCCACGTAGATGGCTGATTGAGTTTTAATAGTTCAATAAGTTTAAGCATTTTCATTCCTTTCATAAAAAAAAGCCCTGATCGGGCGGGTTAATAAATCGAGTTTATTCCTTGCTGGATTGTTTCATCGGAATAAGGCTGAATGCCGTTTTCCATACGGATGACAGCCTTGATAAACACCGTCAATACGCCACGTTCCTCAATATCTATTATTGTGTCCGGAAAAACGCCGAGTTGTTTGGCAACCGATTGAATGTAGGCTGTTGTCTGATTTTCATTCGGTGGAGCGTACCGGCTGATTATTTGCCGCACCGTATTTAACCCGTGAATCCTCTTATAATTAATGAGAACCTTTGCCAACGCACGGATACCGGCAACCGGCGTTGTAAAAACACAAAAGGACGGATCTTGCGATTTTCCGTCCTTTTTCAATCCTTGCCAGTTAGCACCCCAGCGAATGTTTCCGGGATTATTGTTTCTTATGCCGCGTGGTTGATTCATTGTGTAAACTCCATATCATTTCTCTTAATTCATCAATTTTGAGTTCAAGCCGGTTGATATGCACCTGTGTCGCATATTCACGGGCAACCTGAACCTTAAAATCACTGAGTTCCTTGCGTATTTCCCCGAATTTATATACAAGCCATATAAAAGCGGGTACGCAAACGATTTGCAAAAATTGTAGCCAATCCATAACTTTCTCCTTAACTTTGATGAACGCGGTTATCTTCAATCACTGCCGTTATTTCCACTTTGGCTGAGCGGGGGCGGATTCCCGTAACCCTAGCCAAAACGCTCCATTTATCTGCTGTTCCGAACGCAAAATGCGTGCGTTCCTTGTCTGTTCCGGTCAAAATTTCAATATCAGGGGTATCTGCCAATAAAACCTCGGTGTCATAATCGGTCGGTGTGACAATGTACGGCCCAGAAAGCGAGCCATCAATTTTACGAAGTGCCAAATAGTTCGCTTGACCTTCAGTAAATGAAACAGGCTCGGAAAGCGTGAGCTTTAAGCCGTCTTGCGCTAAAATCTCGCCGCCTTGTCCCCATTTGGCCATATCGTGCGTAATGGCAATAAGGTCGCCATAACTCGGCACAAGCCCTTCAAGTTCGGTTGTAAAAGTGACAATGCGCCGCCGATAGCGGTTTGCCAGAGCCATATAAACCGCTTCTCGGTGCGCTTGCTCTTTATTTGTGCAGCCAAATAGCTCCACCGTGGCGGTTTTATCCGAACTTGAACCCTCAAATGTTCCCGTAACCTCCGAGGTTTTCCACGTTCGTTCCGAAAAATACTCCACGCACACGCTATCTGCCGTATCTTCCGAGGGCATAATATATTGGATAGAAAGCGAGTTTTTGACAATATTGCGCGGTCCAAATAAGGCAACCGGCACGGTTTTCGGCTCATCTCGCACAAAACGGACGATTCCACCCTGAATAAAGGCAATCGCCCGCCCGACTTTGGCTACGCGTGAAAGAGCCTCGTAAACAGTTAATTTGCTATCAAACACAGCATTGAACGTGTCACCTCGCTTGCTCCAAATCTGGTTTAGCTGATACAAAGCACTCAAATCAATCGCATTATCGGTAAGTCTCGCGCCATAATCAGCCTTTAAAATATCTGCCAACGCCCAAGCAATTGAACGTGTTGGTTGAGGTGCACTCCAGCCAACATTTGGCGTCCAAGTCCTTAATTTACGGGTTACAATGCAGTTCACCATGCGGGAGGAGCGTTGCGAGAGGTTGTCCGTTGCCCGCATAACCACCGCCAAAAGCGTCACATTGCCATAGTTTTTCTCCGAAACAATGTAACCTTTAGCCGCGCCCCAACGGATTTCATGTCCGGCACGGGCGGTTTCATCCTTATCGTCCAAACGTGTCGCCCGAACTTCATACCTGCCTTGCGCCACCGCATACGAATATGTCCGATACATCGCATTATGATTGTTGGAGGTCAGGCTTTCAGAGCCAAGTGTAAACCAACCCCCGAGAGCCTTATCTTCATCATCAATAAGCCGAGCCTCAACCTGCCATTGTATGGTTTTATTACCCATTGAACCATTATCGTTGGCATAGTAACAGCCACGTTGAAACGCCACATCAATCTCAATTTTATTGATAACGCTTTCGGTCGGATTAAGCACAAATGGCCCGCAAATCGTACCTTTGAGGAGTTCTTGTCCCGCAACCTCATTGGAAGTTACTACATCTTCATCAAAAAGGGTGTTTTTCTCTCCCGGTTTAATGATTTGGTAAGTTATCTCCTCAAAAGAGCCAATCGGTGTATCTTCAATGCGGATTTGCTCTATATCATATTCGCCTTGCCCAATGCAATGGAGCTGATAAACATATTGTTCATCATTTTTGTATTTGTAGTAAGGCTGAGCGGCAAAATCAGGGTAGATTAAATGCTTGCCGTATATAACAGAGATTGGATTTCCCAGACGAGCCGAGTTCCCCTGTGCTTGCAAAGAATATGTCGGGCTTTGCGTGTAGGCAGAAGATGTCATACCATTTAAGGCTGGTTTAGGTGTTGGCACAAGCGTATTGATAAGAATGCCGCCGCCGATAGAAACTCCGGCCGCCGCTACACCGCCCCAAACCGCACCGTATGCGGCACCCACCGCGCCGCCGGTGTAAACGGACGCCACCACAACGGCTACCATCATAACAACCTGCAGAGGGTTGGAACTTCCGCTACCACCGCCGAGCGGAAGTGAAACAAAACTCACGGTGGCATCAGGATTAAGCGGAATATTCCAATTTTTTCGTAAAACAGCTTGACCATCAACAATACAAACAACCGGCAGGCTGAAATCGACATCTTGTCGCTCCGCTATCAGATTGATTGTGAGTTCCGCTTCCGTTAAGACACGACTTATCCGCCCCTTATTTGGATTAAAAGGGTTTGTGAAGTAATTAAAATAAACCATTTAAGAACTTTCTTTTACTCGGTAATAACTATCAAGAAACCATCCGCAAGCGTTAAGTGACGTTATATTTTGAAAAACGACACCATTACCACGCACGCAATGCAGCACGCCACCGCCATCAACATCAAGCCATAAGCCGGCATGAACAGGATGTTTCGCTTGACGCATTAAAACAACGTCCCCTCCCCGAGGGTAGGGGACTTCCACAAAAGCGGTAAAAGCCAAATCCGTCCGAAATGCGTGCAAAACGTCCCGTAAACATTCGGGATTAACATTTACCTGTGGCACATTGTGTCCGTACTCGTGCTTAAGCACATAACGAACAAAGCCCCAACAGTCAAAACTGTCAGGGCCTTGCGCGCCAGCCACCCACGGGCGACCTATATATTTATTTGCAAAATGAGGCATCTCCATTTAAAGATAAAAAACTCTAATAAGTAATCTTAAATGCTTTAAACTATAATTTCAATTGAAGTTATTCTTCGTACCGTACCATTGCCTGATATAAGTTAGCATGGTTTTCAGATAAATGACCCGAATCGTCTTTTAATGAAAGTTTTCCAATTGCAACACCTCCCAAAGGTTGAAAACCTTCTTTAATACGCCGATCAACCTCATTATGAATTTCTAATACAGTTCTGCCTACTACAATGACATATTCCAATATTTTTTTAGCCATTTTTTATTCTCCCAAAATATTAATTTTTTCTTTCATTTATCTAGGTATTAAATTTCAAATTCGCAAGAGCATATCGAAACTATCTACTCAATCCCGGATATTTTTTGACCGTGTAGTTTTCTGCAGGAAAAGACTTGTTGCCAATGTCCATCATACGGGCGGTTGCTGAGATTTTAGAAATATCAGCCGTAATCTCCGTAATAACCAAGGTTATCGGCGGATTCATCTGCGGACAGCTTAAATCATTGGAAAGATACGGGCGATACGTCATCTCAATCATGTCTTGGGTTTCAACGGCTCGGTCAAGGTATTGAATAATTTCGGTTGAAACATTATCAAGCGTTAAGGTTATCTCTGGCACAGGAATTGTCTCAACGGGCGGAAGCTCCAAATCAAACCCCATTGCGATAAATTCTACCGCTTTGCCTGCGTCAAGCAGCGCGGAATCTTCAAGCGTGCAAATATGATTGATATTGTCCCGCACCACCCGAATAGCTGTCGGCTCGCCATTCTCATCCACAAAAGATGGATGGCTCAGTTCCAATGTATGCAATAAAATCACATCGCTCGGTGCAGAGGCGTAGGCCTCTTTTAAGGCTTCAGATAAGGTGTTGTCAGTCATCAACAACCTCTGGTTTTGGATATTTTGCTTTAATCCCGCTAATTAAATCAAGCCAATCAGTCTTCCCGTTTATCTTATCCCAATAAATCATATCCAGTTGATCGCTGATATCGGGATAAGCCGCAATTCGTTGATCAACATATGTCGGAGCTGGATAACTGGCAAAAATCGGCGTAATTTTATTTTCAAAGATCTTATGACCAGAAACATACTGCCCCTCCGGTGGTTCCAGTTCTTCCAAAGGCAAATATCCGGCCGCAAGAACAGCGTTTTTGTCATTAATCCAGTTTGACACGCCATTTAAATTAATTGGCGCATATTCCAAAGTTCCATCTTCATTGAGTTTGGCATATTTGGTCATTATTCCTCCTTATAATTTCAATCCGTAATATGTGAGTTTAACATAACCGGCTTTTCCGGCATAACCGGCACCGGTGTCACTTCCTTGCGCAATTCCACCAGCTCCGGGACCAGTTGTCGTATTGTTAAGAAAAGACAGATTTGTTTCTTGTCCGTCAGTGGTTCTACCTAAAAGAGTGTTGACATCTTTAAATGTGTAACTAAGCGTTCCAGTCGTGCCTCCACCGCCACCGTTGCGACGTCCATTTCTTCCGGCTCCGCCGTTGGCGGTAATCGAGCATGATGCGCCGGTTATAGAGGATTTTCCGCCAGCCGAGCCATTATTGTTACGAACATACGCGCTTGCACCGGCTCCTGCCGCGCCCACAACACAACTATATGTGCCTTTTAATAATTTTGCCCGGGCGTGAATACCTGCGCCGGCACCGCCAGCGCCATTTGAACCACCGCCGCCTCCACCAACGCACCATATGTCGTAAACCCCGGTTTCAAGGGTTACGGAAAAAGTTCCTGCGGTTGATTTTTCTAAAAGAACTTGATTTTTCTTATACGGATCAAGCTTTTTTAACAGTAAATTTTTACTCCACAAATTCATCATATCACACCTCTAACTCTAAGATGTGAATGTAACTTATTGTATTTACTAAAAATTTCGGGACGCTCTGCCGAGCGTGGATTTATCTTGAATTTTAACCATTTTCAGCTCCTTTTTATTCTTTTTTAATCATGGAAATCGTGATGTAACCGGTTCCGGAGCGAAATCCTTGCGTATGCGTGACATTAGAACAAAGAGATGAATCCGCAAAAGACGAACCACCTCCACCCCCTGCGACATAAGCTCCATTTTTATTCCAATCCCCGGCTCCGGAACCGCCACCATAATAACCAGCGCCACCGGCGCCTGTGTTTCCTTCATATCCGCAAACATTTCCATCACCGCCCAAGGCTAGTTTTCCGGCTGAACCATTGTGATAATGTCCGACAGACACAGGGGTTCCAGCGCCGCCATTACCACCCGATGAAAGCGTTCCACCTTTTCCCATGGAAGACGCTCCGTATCCTTTTCCACCATTGCCGCCAGTTAAACCTCCGCCAGCACCGCCGGCGGCCTTTCGACTAGACGATGAACCACCTCCGCCGGCAACAATAACTCGATGGACGTATTCCGTTCCTCCAACACGAATATCACTCGCATTGTATGACGCTGTGTATTCATTAGTCGGAACTGAGCCAACCATCAGATATAATTGTTGATTGGGTCTTACGGACAAGTCGCATTCAACGCGTCCGCCCAAACCTCCAGAATTTCCGCCTTGACTAGCAACAACATCCACATGAACTTTTTTTACGCCGGCGGGAACAGTCCATGTTTGAAGTGAGGCATTGGCGGAAAATGTAATGGGCTCAAATTTTTCTTCACCACCCATAAGTAATTTTTCGCTTAATAGATTAGTCATCATCCAGCAGCTCCCTTATTCATCACGCCGACAACCCAAGCGTTCATTAAATTGTCATAGTCAAAATAACAGTCATAGTTTCCAGCAATTATTTCTGGTGTTTCCTTATTAAAGAAATTGGTCGTTCCCCAGTTAATCGTTGGTGTACCAGTTACTTTCATCATGATTTTGATTTGGTTAAACACGTTTTTATTACTTGGAGTTGGCAATGAAAATGTTGTTGCCCCCGTCACGGATAACGTATAGATTTTATTAATCGCCAACGCGATTGTGCCGGAAGTCGCGGTTATTGCCGTTATTGGCGGCTGAAAATTATCGACATAGCTTTTCTGCGCCGTGGAAACAGGTTTGTCCGCATCGGAGGTGTTATTCACATTTCCAAGGCCAACTTGCGTTTTTGTCACTTGGTGCGGATTGGATACATTTTCCGTGTGGGCATCTATATCAAATTTCTCCTCGGTATATGGAATCAGATACTCGCCTCGGCTGTTTTTCAATAAAACCTTTATTGCTGTAACTTCTTTTGTAGCCATAATCACTCCATATAAAAAGGGGCGTAAATAACGCCCCTGAAATGTTGTTTAATTAATTCACACCAGTTCTTCATATGACAAAGCATCGGTAATGCCATATCCCGCAAGGGTTGTCGCCTTATCAGCTTTGCCAGAAATATCTTGATGCTCCTGTAAAAATCTATTGTCGGCTTCAGCTTTGGTATACGATTCTCCTTTCAAAGCCACCACTTCCGTATCAATCGCCACAGAATTTCCAGTAATGACAATACCGCTACCCGCCGAATACACATCCACCAAATCGCTAACCAAAATGTAAATATGCTCATTGTCGGTATTGGCCAACAACAAATCTATGTATTTGTCGCCAACTTTATAACCTTGAACAGGCGTGTCGTCTGTGACCACGGTCGAGACCTGCCCGGATTGCACAACCATATCTTTGGCGATATTGATTTTGTCACCAACAGGCGCGCCGTCTTTAGTTAACTGATAAGTGGCGGAATATCCGCTGTCAGCCGTTTCAGATTTGGCCAACGAATACACAGGCACATTTGGCACAGAGATGTCTACTTCTTTAGAAACAATCTCCAGTTCAACGCCGTTGACCTTGATTTTTTCAATTCGGTTAACCTGAGCACCGGCTTCCACATCGCCAATCGGCTCGCCAGCGTCATTGATAATCAAGCTCGTTTTTGTCACCGGATACAGCTTGTTGCCATTGCCGTCTTTAATGTAAATATTTTTATCAGTCATAGTTTCTCCTTTCAAAAGATTAATAAATTATTTGATAACGCTGTATGTCATCGTGTCTGGGTAAACAAGCGTGAGTTCTATCTTGTCATCGATAATCGGCTCATACGCCACACCATCCAAAATGCCATGTCCCGCCAAAGTATCGGCTTTTTTATCCATTCGGCCTGCGATTTCGGCAGCCGCTTCGGCATAGTGCTTGGAAGAATAGTCAAGTCCCTGTATTGGAGCATCTGTTTTTATTGCCCAAGCCTTAGCTGTTTCAGCCGCGTCTTGAGCCTGCAAAACCAAATCATCTGTGCCATTTTGAATATATTCTCGGATTTCTTGAACTGTTTTGGCCGCGCTCGGCACTTCGCCGTTTTCGGTTATGACAACGGTCGTGCTGTCGCCGTGCGTGATGTCATGTAAAATTTTCGCATCCGCGTCGACAATTACCCGAATATCATTAATGGCTTTGGCAACAGAGGGAACTTTGCCACCCTCGGTGTCAACCTCGGTTGCTATATCTCCATGAACAACCTCGTGCAATAGTCCTGTATCAACCTCGGCTCTATCCACCGCGGCGTTTAATCGTTCTTGCATATTTGGCATGATAGCTCCTAATTAAGTTTGCGCGGACAAGTCCGATGCACAAAGATGTGAAGCTTATCAACCGTAAGCTCCAACTTTTGAAAATCGGAATCCAAGATAATATTCATTGCGTCTTCCGTGATAGTCGGTCGATCACGGATTTCAAGCTCTGTTGTGATTTCCCAAAGCCTACCGGCAAGAATGCTCGCCTGAAACTGCTGCGTAAAACGAGCGTCTTGCTCGGTTAAGCCAATTCCGCCCAAAAGCGTGATTGAAAACCATTCTGCGCCTTCTTTGGCTTGATATTTGTACCAAGCCTCAAACAAGCAAAATTGCTCATGGTTCATAACCCAGCGCACGGAAATTTTAGACGGCGTTTGCGTGTATCTGCGCCGTTGCCGTGCCGGACCGGATTCCATATCGGTGCGAATAATCGCCTCATCCGGACGAATAGAATAGTTCTGAACCGTGGGATACGGCAGTTTTTTAGGAAATTGTATGCTCATCGATAACTCCCATACGCCGGATTAAGACCGTATCGTTGTTCCAAAATCGGAGACAGACCTTCACCTTTACCGATATTTTTGCCAATCGCTCCCTCAATTTTCTCAATCATCACATCAAGATTGAACGTTCCATTGCCCTGATCCGTTTTTTTGACTGTCGCTTTAACTTCTGAAGAAGCGTTGTTGATCACATTAACATTAACGCTGACGCGCGCTCCAGTATCTCCCAAGGCTTTCATTTGTTCTCTGGTAAAAACACCTTCGCCACGCTTGGCGATAATCGGAACTTCATCCCCAACAATGCCTCCGCTGTGAAACCTCGGCGCATTGCTAAATACCGCCGGACTGGCGTAGGTTGTCCGTAGCGCGTCAGATCCGACAATTCCACCGCTGTGAGCGGTCGCAAAACCCAAATACGAGCTTAGTCCATTAAACAAAGGTTGCGTGATGGACTGCCGAATTGCAATTTTTGCAAAGTCGCTAACGATTGATTGCACCAAATCGGCAAAGTTCGCTTTTCCCGTGGCGACAAAGTTGGCAAGGATATTTTCCATGTTATTAAAAGTGTTTTTAACCGCGCTTTCGGCAAGGCTTGCAAAATCGTCAAGTTCGTTTTTGAGGTTGATAAAGCCACGCTTAAACCCGTCCTCTAAAGATTTTGACGATTGAAGCGCCGCTTCATTGGCTTTTTTAACCATTCCCTCATAAATTTGACTAATTTGCTCCTTGTATTTCTGATAATCCGCTGAACTGGCGTCAAGATTCTTCAGGGCGTTTTTCCACCATTCGTCCGCTTTAACCATTGCCTGTTCATAGGGCGTTTTAAGCTCCAAAATCTTATTTTTGATGTCCTCAATGTTCTTTTTATACGCCTCCACATCAATCGAAATTGTAGGTGTAACTTCGGTTTTAATTTCTTCTTTCGGACGCAGTTCAGGATTTTGCAGATATTTAAGCTCATCTTTTGCCGCCCATGCGTCACGATAGGCCGCTTTTAAGAGGAGTATTTTTTCCTGTATTTCATCTGCCTGAGGTTTAAAATCAGGAAATTCGGCCGCAAGCTCCCAAATTTCATCTTGATACTGCTTCAAATCAATTCTTGATTTTCGAAGTTTATCCGCTATGTCTTTGGCATAAATATCATAATCCTTAAGCATGGAATTAGGCGTAAAGCGGGTCATAAACGACAAACCGCCGGTCTTTTTTAGCTCTGCTTCCAAATCCTTGATGTTCTGTTCCGCGGTTTTGAGCTTTAAGCCCCATTCAGCCATCGCCATGTCTTTGGTTTGTTGCGCTGAAAACTTAGACGCTTCTTCTGCCGTGGCCTTGAGTTCATCTTTAAGTTTTTGCAAAGTTTCGGCGTGGTCTTCCGCCGCGCGTTTGGCGACATCATGGCTGTCAACCAGTTTGTAAATAGCCATTCCAGCCAATATTGCCAAACCTGCCGGGCCACCGATAAGAGCGAGAGCACCTTTCAAAACCCCGGCGGCAGTGGCCGTAAGAGCCATTTGCGCCGCCGCCAATTTGGAAACTCGGCTCATCATCACAATACCGGCAATGGCGGATTTTGTTGAAACACTCAACCCAGTCATTGCCACTTGTAAATAGCCGACACTAGCCCTTAAAGCCATTATTCCGCCAAGAATAGCCGTAGAGCCGAACCTTGCGCCGAGAATGGTTAATAAAACATCAGCATTCTCCGCAAGTGTGAAAAACGCTTTTGAGGCGGTTTTAACGGCGATTGTTAATGTTTTACCGATTGTTTCCGCCGCGCTACCGCTTTTTTCCACCAGTTCATTAAACTGCGTAAACGTGTCTTTTAAGGCGTCATTTAGACCGTTTTTACCGATGTCGCGGTACATTTTCTCAAAACCATCCTCAATGTTTGAGAGAACGCCGGACATTGTTTTCATTTGCTCTTCCATTGCTCCGGCAAAGTTGACATCGCCAAGCGTTCGAAGATATTTTTCAATCTCGGCGGCGTTTTTCTTAACTTTTGTTGTAACGCCGGCAAATGTGAAGCTCACATCATCATTGATGACTTTGGCCTTGATACCGAAAGTTTTAAGCCGTTCAAACTCACCAACCGTTGCCGCCGCCACCGCTCCAACGAAATCAAGAATGTTTTTGCCAAACGCCGAAGCCGTGTTGCCGTAAGAGGTCAAAGCCGCCTCGGACGGTTCAAGTCCCAGAGCTTTAAGCCGAATAAAAGCCTCAACGATTTCATTTAATTGATAAGGCGTGTCAATCGCAAACTTCTCAATCAGCGCAAAAGCCTCTTGCGCGCCTTTGGCCGAACCGGTAACGGTTTTAAGCGAGCCGGACAACTGTTCAAAAGAATTGTTGGCATTAAAAATCGCAGAAAAGGTGTTTTTCAACCCCTGAAACCCAAGATACGCTCCAAACAAAGCCGTTCCTTGCCGAATAACCTCGTTAAAAGAGCGTGCGGTTGCATCTAAGGCTTTTAAATTATCGTTGGCAGGCGCAATGACTTGCGTAATCTGCCGAAAAGCCCGATCGCCATCAGCACCGAGAGATTTAAACTCCCGCCGGACTTTATCTCCGCCCACCGCCTCAAGCCGTATTGATAATTTCTTCGCCGCCGTACTCATTTTTTCCCATAAAAAAACACCCCAGTTTTTAACTGAGGTGCTACATTCTGAAGTTTAATTAACTATTTTTTATTACTTCCCAATATCCAGATTTTGTTGAACCAACATGTCTAATTTGACCATTTTCTCGCAATTGCCTTATATTTTTTTCTATACCAGCAATACTTAATCCAATTTTGACGGATAATTCAGGAATAGTTATGTGAGGATTTTCAGCTAAAGCGTTTAGTATTTTCACCTTACTTTCTACCTTACTTTCTACCTTACTTTCTACCTTACTTTCTGCGACATGCTGTTTATCTGGAGCATTAAAGGGAAATGTGACAGTAATATAATTTTGCGAAAATTCAAAAACACTTCTAGGATATTTCTCTAAAGCGATATTTTTAATTTATCATACTGTTCTTGGAATTTTTCAGGATTTTGATTTTGCAAATTTTCCAAATTTTTTAATTTCCATTTAATTCCTGGTAATTTATCTAAATTGGAAATATCAGCTGCCTGTAAATTTGCTTTTAATTGAACAAAATCAAGCAAAAATCTTTTATCTTCATCTGTTAGGATTGTATGAAGATTTTCAACTAATTTCAAAAATGTCCGTTTAGCTTCATCAAAAGTAAAACTTTCATCTGTCATCCCCGCAAATTCTTTATCAAAAATATCCTCATCCATCTGAAAATTCGGTTTTAACATTTCATGTAAGGGACGGTTCCCTGCCAAAAGTAATGAAATAAAGCCATTTTTGATTTCTGAATTGATGCCGACAGTATTCAATAAATTATAAATATCAAACAAATCTCGAGGATGTTGCCGATCTAGTGCCGCGCATATTTTTCCACCCCACAACTCAGCCTCCGAAATTATCCGCGCTTCGGCATAGCCAAACAAATCTTGCGCCTTTGGACAAAGCTCCATAAGTTGAGGTTCAAAAACATAACCACGTAACGTGTAATTAGGTTCTATCTTGATATCCGAAACCCCATCTGAACAAATTAATTTTTGTTCGTTTTTTCTATTAGAAGTAACTTTTAAGCCTATTTTTTGAAGTTTTTGAGAGATACGTTCGAGAGCCTGATTAATATTTTGATAGGTTGTATCTCTAGATTCTATTGGAAGATAAACAAGGTCGATATCCACGGACAAACGCGGTAAGTTCATAAAAAATAGGTTAATTGCTGTACCGCCCTTAATTGCGAAACACTCTTCTGTTGCAATAATCGGTAAACACTTAACTAATAAAGCGACCTGTTTTATGTATTTCTCTTGCATTTATTCCTCTGTAACCTTGTCTACGATGATATTATATTCTTTATCAAAATACCCTGTTTTATCTATAACACGAACACCCGAACCAAAATCTATTTTATCTTTATCCAGTTTTGCAACCCAAGAATATCCTGCTCGTGTTGCCAGATACATAAAAAGACGTTTTACCTTAACAGATTTGCATTGTATCAATAGCTCATTCAAAACACTAGGCTTTAAAACAGTCATCATTTCAAATATCTGATAGGCTTCTTTCGTTGTTATATCAGAAACGTAAAGCATTTCCAACAACGCTCTTTCTTGAGAAGAAACTTTTAGTTTTAGTCCATCTACTTCATATTCTTGAAAACCCACGTTATCTGGTAAAAATGACGTGTTTACCACTAAATATTGCTGTTCAAAAGTATTCCTGAACCACATTGGCAAAGGCTTGCGTTCAGAAGTAAAAAGAACAGGTTTTAAATTGTCGCGAACAAAATGTCGCACATTATAGTATTGATCCAATGCATACCGTCCCCCAATATGCACCTTATACGATGTTTGAGTTTGTACAGCATTTATCCCCGAAGTCAATTCCGGTTCTACGCCTTTTTTTATAAATGCGCCTCTACCTACGACATCCAGCCAACCGTATTTTTTATGGTCATAAACACTCTTGGATGATATCCCATTCTTTTCAAACCAAAGACTTAGAAATATCATTTTTAACGGAGCTGACGATATAAGTTGCTTTAAATTTGTCATGTTTATTTCCTCTTACAGTAACAAATTTAAACACAAATAAAATAAAAGTCAACTTTAAAAAAGATATTATAAATTACCGTTACCGTAATTTATTCAAATAAAAATAAAATAATTCACTTATTTTCATCCAATCCATTTCTCATCCCCGCAACACCCACAGGCAACAGTTCGCACATCATTTCCATATCAAAGTTAAGGTTTCGGGCAATTTGAAGAGCCAAGGCCAAATCAGGCTCCGGAAGTTTCAACAAAACCTCCCAAGCCTGATATCCCTCAACCGTTTTTAAGGATGTTTCGATATATCGGCATTTTCCGATCGGACAGAAGATTTGGTCACCACCGCATCCGGCACAATAGTTTCGCCCGTCTCCAAAGTGCCATTTGGCTCGGGCGTGGAGGCGTTTTTTTCTGCTGCCAAAATTTCCTGCAAACCGCAATATTGGTGGCGGAAATTCTCAGCCACCGCCCAAAAGTTTGAGAACAGCTCGTCAATTTTAGCTTCTGTCAACGGCGCCGCTTTATCTTCTTCCGCCTCTAATACTCCCGTCCACTCCAAAATACCGGCAATTCCAAACCCGATAAGAAGATATTTATCCGCCAATGCCTCACGTTTGATAGGGTTTTCGATATCAAGCTCATTGGTAATACCAGCTTCTTTATTTGCTTTATAAACTTTCGCTAGTTCCGCCAATTTGCTGTTCATATAGGCTTTTGCTTCATAAAACACGGCGGAAGTGCAAGGTTTTACCTTAACTTTCACGCCATAACCCAAATCCAGCCAATAAGGCTCTTTGCTTATTTTTAATCTGATCATTTGTTTTTCCCATAAAAAAATCCCTCCAAAATCATCAGAGGGAAAATTTTCGTTGTTTCAATTGATTATTTACAGCAACCACAACAACTTGTTTGCTCGTTAAACCATTTGTTGACTTCTGCTTCTGAAGGAACACCACCGACAAAGGCAACCTTGCCGTCAATCACTACTGCCGGCGTGGACATAACACCATAGGAAATAATCTCGGCAATATCCTCAACTTTTTCTATTTTCCCCTCATAATTATGTTGTTTTGCAATTTTCTCAACAAGCTGCATAACTGTTTTACATTTTGAGCAACCTGTTCCTAAAATTTTAATATCTTTCATTATAATCATCTCCTTACAATAAGTTTAATAAATAACCGGTTGCCGTAAATGCAACAAACAAATAGCCAATAAAAATCATTAATAGCTTATAAGTAAACACTTTTTTAAGCATCATTATTTCCGGAAGCGATATTGTTGCAATACTCATAAAAGCCACCAATGCAGTCCCGATAGGCACGCCTTTCATTAAGAGTACCTGAACTAATGGAACAATCCCTGCCTGAGATGCATAAATAGGAATTCCGGCGAAAGCTGCGAAAGGAACAGCCCAAATATTATCAGCTCCCATATATTTTACAAAAAATTCTTGTGGAATGTAGCCATGCATGAATGCCCCGACAACCAAACCGATAAGGATATAAATCGCCAATGACTTTACTGTATCCCAAGCAAAATTATTCGCATATTTAACTAACGCGACCGCCTTTTCTTTAACACTTTTACAACCGCAAACCGATGGTGTCGTTTTCGGTATGTTTAGAGCCAAATATTTTTCAATATTAAATTTATCAGCCAAATACCCGGCCAAAACAGAAATCATCGTTCCGGATATAATATAAATAGTTACAATATAAACGCCATAACTCCCCATGGAAAGTAACATAAAAGCGGCAATTTCGCTAATAAGGGGCGAGCTGATTAAAAAAGCCATACTCACACCAAATGGGACGCCTGCGGCTAAAAATCCCATAAACAATGGAATGGAAGAACAAGAGCAAAACGGCGTGACCACACCTAAAAATACAGCCAAGAAATATCCGCTCCACCGAGATTTACCTGATAGATAATCTCTTACTTTTTCAGGACTGAGTTGCGCTCTGAATAACGAAATAAAAAAGATTAAAACATAAATCAACACAAATATGTTTAAGGAGTCTTCAATAAAAAAGTGTACCGCTTGCCCAAAATGCGTGGTTATGTCTAATCCCATTTTTGCTGTAGCCCAATCGGCAAACCAGGTAAAAATATCTAACATAAACAACCTCCCTCACAACAATCACTCAATAAGAATCTGGTGATTTCTTTAATTAACTGGCAATTCGGTTTATAAAAAATCTGCTTTCCCTGTCGTTCAGAAAAACACAAATTAGCATTAGCCAATAAAGTTAAGTGAAAAGATAGAGTATTTCTCGGAAAATCATTCATTTCTTTGGAAATAGCCGTCGGCGTAATTCCTGTTGCACTATTTCTAACCAAAATCCTAAAAATCTGTAATCGGTTTTCATTGCTTAACGCATCAAAAACAGTTGCGATATTTGTTAAATCACTTGTCATAATATACTCCTTAAAGTGTAATAAAATAAAGTGTAATAAAATCCCACAATAATAAAAATACCAGCCGTCATTAAACGAGCATATTTTTCAAAATTTGTCGCCATTTTGAATGTCTTGCTGATTTTTTCCGCACAGAAAGATAATACAAAAGCAAATATTAAGACAGGAAGTCCTGTTCCAATTCCATATAACATAAGCACCAAAGGGTTGCCTTGGCTTTGTATTAAGTTTGAAAAGAAAAATGCAGCACTAACAGGACATAACATCATAGCAAATAAAAATCCAATAGCAAAAGAACCTAAAAATCCGGCTTTATTAAGTTTATCTTGTGTTTTCTCTTTTAATTTAAACGCAGGGATACTGATTTTTATGATGTCGAGCAAGATAATTCCTAAAACAATCATTATCGGACCCGCAATATATTCAATTTTTGTTTGCAAAAAATCAGATACGACAGGGATCATATTTAAAAAATACGATAAAGAAACACCAATAATCGTATAGAAAGCGGTTCTGCCAATCATGTAAAAAACACCATTCAAAAAAACAAAATAAGGCTTCGTCATCTTTCTATTCAAAAATGAAATAGCAGCAATATTTGTTGTTAATGGACAGGGACTGATAGAAGTCAAGATACCTAACCATAAAGCTGTCAAAAGTATTTGCATTATTTTACATCTTTCAGAAAATTTTGCACTTCTGATTGAATATACATCTTAAATTCCTGCTCATTTCCAACATAATTCCAGATTTTATCAAGATTTTTCCATTTTCCGGATTGACTGTCAGATATAACAACAGATTTTGAATAAAGTCCGTAATCTGTCAAAAAATGTTTATTTTCCGGCTCATCAGTATTAACACTCTCAAACATAACAGGAAGATTCTTTACAGCTTCCGATGACCATGTCTCCATTTTACGACAAGTTGCACAACGTACCGAATTGTGAAAATATGATACATTCGTTTCTGCATAGGCTATGGAACTAAACAAACATATTCCTAATAAACTAAAGATAATCTTTTGCATTTTTACCTCTTAATATATTTCTATATTATTAGAAATACAGAATCATTTTTACAATGTCAATATATTTTTTAGTAACTCTCCACATCATTTGTTAGTTTAACCGTCATCATCCGACCGATTTCCTCGTTTTTAGCCCCTTGAAAGTCGTACGAGCACTCAATTCCATTCGGGCCGTCAATCGTTCGCTTTGGTTTCGGTAGATAAACTTCGTGGCAGACAATCTCTAATTTTAGGTTATCCGAAAGCTGATACCCGAGCTCGATATCAACCGGCGTTCCGGCACGAGCTTTGTCCAACAAAATGTTATCACCATATCGGGCGGAAATGCTCCCGGATAAACTGGCGACACCCAAATCAATGGCCTCAACCTTTCCATCATTACGGATTGTCTCAATTTTTTCGAGATTATTGGAATACGTCGCGCTTGCCGCCGTGATATTGGCCAATAACGCGCCATTACTTTTTATAAAACCCTGAAATTGTGAAACTCGGGTGTATTTATAAACCTCAGGGTTGGTATCGATCGCTGTCGTTTCGCCAGATTCTCCTTGCCCGATGAGGTTTAAGGTTACCTGTGCTTCACCCGATCGCTGAAAATTAAAAGCGATACTGTTGGCTCTAACACCCATAAAGCGGATAAATTGCGGCACTTCAGGCAAACCAACCTCCAAAGTATAACTCGGAATAACGATTTTACCACTTTCAAAGCTATGCGTGTAAACACCATCATCCACATCTTCTGTGCTTGGTATTCCAAAGATTGCCTTTAGCCAAACGCCGATATTTCGCATATCAACCGGCACGACCATATCGCCATCCACATTGATTACATCCTGAAACGGTTGTGTCGGATCTCGCCCCAAACCCAAAACATTGGAGGACACGAGATTCTGCTCACTATCAAGCGTTGTCGAGATAAACGGGATTTTACGGTAATTATTAGCGGGCATCTCGCCGTATTCGGTTTCTTCCGCAAGCAATAATTGGGCGTTCCAGCCATAAGCTCTAGCCATTATTTTCTCCTTAATTTAAGTTTGAATTTGACACATATTCCAAAACAAGCGGAATAAGTGCCACTTTAATTGTTAAACCACCATCGATCGGCTGCTCGATAAACTCCGGCGGATCGGCGTGCATATGGTCAATAAGCCCGGATAATGTGACATCAACCATCAGCAAACGTCCGATTTCTTCTAAAATACGATCCAATCGGGCATCATTATCGGCGGCGGATGTTTGCTGAACCACCACTTCTATTTCCGCTCGGTGTTGATAAAGAAAGCATGGTGGAGATAGCAAAATAGTTGGTTCGCCGATATTTCCATCCCGTAAAACGACCAGTCCGCCATCCGGAATTTTAACCGGCATCGATTCATTACGTTTAACTTCTGCCTTTGTTAAAGCGGAAAGTCTTGTAAATAAAGCGTTTAACACTTGTTCTCGTTTACTCATGCCAATTTTCCATTATCAAAGACGGGACTTTTGCCTGCCATGTTGCGCTTTCGCTTTCAAAATTAATGAGTTTCGGCATTTTTACCTGTGGCACAAGCCAAAATGCGATAATTGTTTTTTTACGCTGTTCATGCACAAGAAGAGACACGCCAACCGCACGATAAATAAACCTGAGTCGAACACCTTTGGCTTGTTCATACAGAGCCGGTGTCATTCGTTTATTGCGAATGCGCTTGGGGATAGCCTCTGTTGGAATGGCGAGCCAAAACCCGTTTGGCGAACGAATGACCGAGGAATACTCAAAACCCTCAAGGATTTTCTCGGCCTTGGTGTAAACAACTCCCGCCGCGCTAACGCTGTTTTTGCTTTTAGGGTACACATCACCACGCCAAGTGTTGGCAAGCCTGCCGCCAAGACCGGCGTTTTTAACTTGAGCCCGCAGAGATTGTTTCAAGCCGTTTGTCGCGGTTTTGACGCCATAAGTCACCGCTTTGGCGCAATTCTGATACTCTTTTTCAAGATATTCCTCCAAACTGCCTTCCAATGCCGCTTTCATACGCATATCAAATCACAGCTCCACACCAATTGATGAATATCTCTAACAGGCTCCGAGTGTACGGCATAGGTTTCCTCTGCGGTTTCAATTTTATCGCCGATTTTAAGTTCCGGCGCATCGGAAATCCTTATTCTTGCCCGATGAGTTTCGGAGTGGGCGTTGATAAAACCCACTCCAATCACTTCATCCGGTTCATTTAGGATTATCCGAACACTCCGGTTCTTGAACATCGCCGGTGTTCCCAACCTGTTGAACAGGCTGTCCACCGCCATTTTCATCGGATTTGTCATTATTGTCTCCGCTCAATTGAGGTGTTGGCTTTTTCAAACCCTCGGCAAAACCAAGGGCAATAAGCCGTTTTGCTTCGTTTTCACTAATGTCGCAAACCGTATTCGGAGCGACCTGTTTACCTTTACCAACCACCAATGTGATTAACGCCTTGATTTTCATGTCGCCCCCAATTAACCAACGGTTACACACATGGAAGCGTTCGGTCGATAAGGAACGACCAATGGTGCGGATTGCAACAACAACCAACGCACGCTCGGGTCGTCTTCAATCCAAGACTTGGTAAAGTAGCGTTGCGCCGTCCAGTTGGCTTTTTCATCATGGATCGCGCCATAACATCTCGTTCCTTCCAAACCCTCACGAGAACCAAGCAGAACAGTCTTTTCTGGCAACAGTTTGCAGGTCGCGCCTTTGTCGTCAACATAGGTGTCGTTATAAACCCAAATCGCAAAATCACCGATGGAACCGGCATAGCGGGCTTTTTCGTTTTCGCTGATAATCTGCGGATCAATGTTGATGGTGTTGTTTGTGCCACGGCGAATATCCAAATATTTCTGAACAGTCGTGTTAGAACGGAAGATTTTCCACGCTTGCGGGTCCATAACCACGGTTTTTGCAACAACACCGGACTTGTCTTGCAAGGTAATCGCCCAATCTTCCAAATCGTCAACCGGATTAACACCGGAACTATCCCAAGTCGCTGATCCACTCAAAGCTTTTGTTAATTCGGCGTCACGGCCAAAATCAACCGTCTGAGCCGGATAACCATTTCCGGACACGATAACCTTACCAGTTCTTAAGATTTCCGCCGCCATCACTTCTTCACGGCGTGTCAAATTATCCAGCTGGTCTTTCAAATGGGTGGCAAGCGCGCGTTCATAACGCTGGGCAGGAGACAAGGAACCGCCAATAATCTCGCCAGCCATGCGTTTATACGGGATATTCGCGTCAAATCGACGTTTATCCTTAACATATGCCGGTTTGAATGATTTGGTCTGATAACCGCCGCCATCAACAACTTTGCCCGGCAACAGCGGAGACACAAACGGCGAAATGCGTGGTTTGCTGTCGGTTACATCAAAAAAGATTTCCTCTTTATCAGAGGTTTGAACATTCGGAAAGAATGTGTCGAGTAAAAAAGAAGGTGGAGTATGCAACCGCTCCACCACTTTCGCTAAAACTTGAGTAGAATAAATATCCATTTGTTTCTCCTAGTATGCCTGATTAGTTTTTACAAAAATGCTCTTGGCTCTCAGCTTGGCAATCAGAGTGTCAATATCAGCGTTAGCTTTAAGGGCGGCTTTATTAAACTCGCCAGTCAAATACACCACCGCTTGCTTGTCTTCTTCAGAAGCATCGACATTTTCAGCCAAAACAGCTTCCGGAGCGGCGGTGCTAATAGTCATTTTGCCGTCAATAAGCCCGCCCGACTTAAATCCTAAAACCGTGCCGCGTTCAAATTTGCCACCGGTAATCGTGGCAAGTATGGATACTCTCGGAAATTCTCCCGCCAAAAGATTATCTGCTGTTGTCGAGCCTTGATCTGTAAATCCTTGTACTGTCATATCTTACTCCCTAACAAAAGAGGCGATGCGGGTAGCAACTGCCTCGGGTGTTTCTTCTTCGATTTCTGCTGCCGGCATAATTTCCGGATTTTTAATCGCTGCCATCGCTTTTTCAAAAGCATTGTCCGGCTTATCAGGGATTGTCCCTAAAATATCCAGGATGTCTTTCGCCGCCAGTTCAGTCTTAGCAATCAAAGCCTGCGCCGTAGCTTCCTTTCCTTTGGAAATGTCGGCGGCAAAAACTTTGGCCATGCGCTCCCGTTCTGTCTGCCGAATTTCCTCGGCATTAATATTTATTGTGTCATTCATGAATGTTTTCTCCTTATTAAAGTTTGCAATTATTCCCTCAAACGAGGATAACCCATCCGCCAGGCCATTGCGGACGGCGTGTTGACCAACCGAAACATCGCCTGCGCCAAAGTTGTTAACAACATCGTCTTCACTAATTCCCCGATTACGCGCCACTTTGGCGATAAACACCTCCGCCAACTCATCAACTCTAGCTTGAATCTTGGCTTTACCTTCTTCGGTGTTGATATCCGGCCGTTTGTTAGGGCTTTGCGAGGACACAATCTCTATTGTTTTATCCTCGTCATCCTTTTCAAAAATGGAAACAACACCGATAGAACCCAAAATAGCTGTATCCGCCGCCAAAATCTTGTCACAGGCCGAGGCAATCCAATAAGCACCGGAACAACAAGCTCCTGAAGCGTACGCGATAATGGGCTTTGTGCCTCGTGCTTGGTAAATCATATCAGAGAGCTCGGAACATCCGTTTACTTCGCCGCCCGGACTGTCAATATCAAGCAAAATTCCTTTAATATTAGGGTTTTGCACCGCTTTATTAAAGTCTTGCGCCAGCAATTCGTAAGAGGTTGCGCCACAAATCCGTGTCATTAAATTCGCATACCGAAACAAAGGCCCCGAAACCTTAATAACAGCAACGCCGTCTCTGATTGAGGCGGCGTTTGTGTCTTTCATATCTTTGCCCATCTCACGGGCTATAGCTTCAGGAGTTTTGCGATTTTCTCTCGCTATCTCCGCCATCGTTCCCATCATCTCCGGCGTTATCGCCCAGATTGTTTTGTTGAGTATTTTCATTTATCAATCCCATTTCCTTAAGTTTATTCTTTTCCCGAACCCGTTGTTCAACGACTTCCTCCCAATCCAATCCTTGCGAAGCACATTCGTTTTCAAGGGTTGAAAGCCCAATCTCCATACGAAGCTGGCAGGCCTGCGCCTCTTTGACGGGATCAACCCAACCTCTGCCAGGGCCTATCCATTTGCAACGAGTGTAAGCATAGCGGTTTTCGTAAAAGTCTGGCGCGTCAACCAAACCCTTGCTGACCATTTCCTCAAGCCACAGCTCATAAACAGGCGTTGCCCAATAATCCGCCAACCATTGCCGCCGTCCGTTAAAATACCGCCACGCCTCTAAAAGAGCCGAACGAGCCGAAGAGTAGTTGGTTTTGGAAAAGTCCTTTAACAGCAACTCGTAAGGAATATTTAAGCCCGTACCAATGTGCCGCAGTAAATTTTCCACAAAACTTCCGTATGCCGAATTTGGGCGGCTCGGCGTAAACGGGGCGACCTTATCCCCAGGAAAGATAGGGATGATGGAGCCGCCCTCAAGCTTGACTTGCCAGTCTTTCTTGGCGTTTAGGTAATCATCGCTTGAACCGCCAAACAGTTCGTTAAGTTCTTCACCGCCCATCGGGGTTTCAATAAAAGCGGCAATCATCGCGTTGACAATTGCCGCTTGAAGTTCCGACCGCTCATAGTGATCAAGCATCTTAAACATCGGCATAATCGAGGACAGAATAGGTTTGCCGCGAGTTTGCCCGATACGGTTGATGTCATGAACGTGCAAAATCCGCCGTCTGCCAAATGATGTGAAAGCCGAAACACGCTCCCATTGCAAGCTTGTTGACCAATAGTCGCCCGGATGTTCTTTTAAAATATGGTAGGCAATCGGCGCGCCAAACTTGTCAATCTCGACACCACCGCGCAACGTTTTGGTATCGGTGCTGTTGTTCGGATTGGAAAGTCTATCAGGCTCAACGAGCTGAATGGCGGTCGCAACCGAGCGTTCGGGCAGCCATAAAACCAACGCCAATGCTTCGCCGTTAATCAGACAAGACTTGAAAATCTGTGTCGTTAATCCGTGAAAATTAAGATTTTTACCTGCGTCACAGTTAAACGTCTCCGCCCAACTCCGCCATAAACCCTCAACTTTGGCTTGCCATTCTTCCTCCCATTCTTTGGTTTTGCCCAACAGTTTATAATCAGGTTTAGCGGATAGGCGAAAACCCGTGCCGACAATGTTATCCGCAAGGGTTTGCATCGCTCCGCTGGCAATCCCGTGGTTGCGGGATAAATCGCGCGAACGCGCTACCATCGTTGAGAGTTCGGGCAGCAAGTCGCTATCCGCCGAACCTCGTCCCGGTTGCCACGAGGCAATCTCTCGCAACGTCTGCGATGCTGCTTTATGTGATGTGTCTGTCATTAAAATGCTACCCTTATAATCCGTCTTCTTCCGACAGTTGTTCCCTCAGCCGCCGCAATCTGCGACTTAAGGCTTGAAATATAGGCTTCCAATGCGGTTCGGCTCGTTTGATTATAAGTAACCGAGCCGAAATTTCCCACGTTGACCGCGACTTCTTTTGTCCCAGTCAACAATTGGTGGTACGCATCTTCGGCTTCAATAAGCCTGATTTTTAGTGTTTTGATATCTACAGCCACGGATCATTCACCTTTGTTTGTTGCATTTGTATAAAACGTGTCGGTTTCTTTTTAGGCTTAACCTCCGGAGAGGATGGAATAAGAGCTTCCAGTTCAAGCCAACCTTTTTCGCTCATTCGGTCTAAACCGTAAATAGCCGCGCCGGCACGGGCGTAAACTCGGCAATCCAACGCTTCGTTGCGCCGTAACGGGTCTTTCTCCCAAACTGATTTCGGATAGCCATTGCTGATTTTGATAACCTGTCGTTCTGAAGTCAGTTGTTTGAAATATTCCTCGGCGTATTGCGGAAAGTGGCATTGTCCGAAACAAGACGCATCTTCGCCGACACGCTCCATTTTTAACCACCGATACAGTTCGGTCTTAATCATGGGACCGGAAACATTCCACACCTTTAAGCCTTTCTTTTTCGTGTCGGCTTTGGATGTTGACAGGAGCATCGCTGTGTCGCGGCTTTGCCCTTTGATAGCCACCACCGTGCGCGGTTGGCTCGCTTTCGCGCCGCCACCGCCCCAAACCGCTTGGCTAAACTGTCGCACAAACGAATAAACATCTTGCGTCGCATAGCCTGAGTCTACGCACATTACCCGTATCGGCAACGTGATGCCGCTCTCATGCGGATAATCCCGATTAAGCACGTTTTCCAATTGTTTCCACACTTCGGGTTTGGCGGTGTCACCATCTAGCACGAAATATTCCACCGACCAACTTTGTTTATTGCGTCCCCAAGCCACAACCTCGCACTCAATGCGGTCTTTCTGAATATCCACGCCGGCGGTTAAGAACAAGCCACCCATCGGAATTGTGCCGATTGGATAAGTCTCGCGCTTTTCATACAGGCGTTGCCATTCGGGCGCATCGCTTTCTGCCTCATAGGTTTCGCCTAAAATAGTGTTGCGAAATCCTTGCGTTAAACTCGGGTTCGTTTTGGTTTTCTCAAAGATGTCAACGCACTCTTTCCATGAGAGCCATCCCACAGGTGAGTAAAGCGAGGAAAGATGGTATCCCGCCGTCAGGCCATCGCTTGGCGCGGTCGCCTGCCAATGGCCGTTCGCCAACATTTGGGTTTTGTAATGTTCGCCAATCAGCTTGCCGCAATGAACGCACTCATACGCCACACTTCCATCTTCGGCACGGATTTGCGCCCACTCCAGTTTCTGAAAACCGCCGCAATAAGGGCACGGCACAAAATAATACCGCTTGTCGGAGTTCTCAAACTCACGCTCGATGTTTGACAAGCCTTTAATGGTCGGCGTGGAAACAAGAAATATCTTCTTGCGCTTGCTAAAGGTCGCCGTGCGCCGTTCCGCCAGTAAAATCGGATCGCCTTCGCCATCAATATCCTGCGGGTAACCGTCAATCTCATCCATAAACAAATAACGCGCAGGCATGGAACGCAACCCCACCGCCGAGTTTGCCCCCGTCATCACCAAAACACCGCCCTGAAAGTCCTTAGAAAGCATGGTGTTGCCTTTGTCTCTTGCTCTCGGCGAACTGACAATTCCCTTTAACGCCGGGCAATCCTCAATCAGCGGATCAATGCGTTGTCTGGAGTTTCTTTTGGCCATTTCCACCGTGGGAGACACCGCCATAATCGGTCCCGGTGCTTTATGCATAATGTAGCCGAGCCAGTTGTTGCCGCACTCGGTGCCGCCAATTTGCGCACCCTTCATAAAAACAACTTTTTGAATTGGGCTTTTAGGCGATAGATTATCCATAATCTCCCGCAAATAAGGCGTGCGGGCTGTCCGCCATCGTCCCGGTTCGGAAGCCGATTTTGACGACAACACCCGATACTCGTCCGCCCAGTCGGAAACCGACATATAGCTGTCCGGTTCAACGCCCCGAAAGAACTTATCCTCAATATAGCTTGCCGCCTCAAAGTTCTCGGTCAAGGAGGTCTCTGCTTTCGGATAGAAGTTTTCGGACATATTCATCAAGCACCGTTATTGTTTTGTGTTCATCGGTCTCCAATTCCGCCGCAATCAAAGCACCATAGCGTGTCGGAAACGAAATAAACAAATCCCGTAGCGAGCGGCCGAGGTTAAACGCGTGCGTTCCTGCCTTTTTGCGGTCAATTGTTTCTCCTGTTATCATTTTGAGTTTCGCTTTGGCAAGCATCGCCCGATAATAAATATCGGCGGTTTTAGCTTGCTGAAAACTAGACATTCCGGCTTTGGAAGGCTCGGTTGCTCCCTCAAAAAGCGGATCAGCTTTGCGGCTTTTAGCGGGATCGGTGTTCATAAACCATTCTTTGTTGGCCTCATCAACGTCAATCTTGCCATCCGCCGTTTTATGGATACGTCCCGAACTAATCGCTGTCTGCACAGCGTTCAGCCGTACACCGCGCATTCTGGCGTATTCCCGAAGTGATACTTTTTGCCCCATTTATTTTCCTTAAATTGCAATAATTGACTGGACTTCCAAGCTTTTCCAAGCATTCATTGACTTGTAAATTAACAATTAATGAAAGGATATCACAATGACGACATCAAAAAAGAAAACCACAAAAAGCAAATCAAAAGCAAAATCTAAAAAAATTGTAACTCCTCAAACTGTGGAAACGCCGACTGTTTCCGAAACAACAATAATTCCGGACGTTATTATTGAAGCTCAAGATAGTCCCGAAACCACGGTTACACCATTAAAAGTCAATAAGACCGAAAAAATGGTCGAGTTGTTAACCCGTGAAAACGGCGCAACACTTGAAGAACTGGCGAAAGCCACAGGATGGCTTGTCAATTCGGTCAGAGGCGCGTTATCCGCCTATGCGAAAAAGCATAAGGAATACACACTATTTAGCGAAAAAGATCAGGGAATTAGAAAATACCGTCTATCACCTCTACTAAACGACTAATCAAAAAGCGCGGTTTTTATGCCGCGCTTTTAATGTTGCTCTATATAATTATAGCGTACAATATACCGCACTTTTTTATTTCAGGCGCACAAACGCTGTTTATTCGGCAACAAACCACAATATTTAAGAAAAAAGAAAACGAGGCTTTTGACCTCGTTTTCCGTACCGTTGAAGAAATGCAAGAAAGGATTTCGGTAGCCAAATTTCCACAACGGCAAAAAGTCCCAATATTTGGGGCTTTTTATGGCCTTGTGGCGGGGTGTTTCCACCCCGCCGTGGTTATTAAAGCATACTCACATCGTAACCGAGAGCGGTTAAAACACGCTTTTTTTCTTCGATGCTCGGGTCGTCCTCCATCCAACAGTAACCGTCGCTTTCGGATAAAGTCCAACCTTTGTCCGGCACCACAATTTTCAAATCTTCCAGCACTTGCAAGATTTCGTAGAGCTTGGAAAGTTCTCGGTAAATAAGCTCGTCTATAACATTTTTCGGTTCAATAACCAGTCTAGGTTCTTTTGAGGTAATCGGTATCATTTTACTATTCCTTTCTTTAAGTTTTTGCTTTGGCCACCGTGCCTCCGCTTACAACACAATGAATGCTTGGAAAAGCGTAGAAGTCCAGTCAATTCTGCATTGTTTTTGAAGAAAGTTGTGGGGCGTTTCCGCCCCGTTGAGGCTAAGTTAATCTTCCCATTCAGGTATTAAATCGCCGCTGTCCAAGTCGGGATTGTACCCGTTAAAATTCTCGGAGCTAAATCTAACGCCACCGACCGCTTGGATGACAATCCCGTATTTGCGGCTTAATTTTTCAAGCTCTTTACAAAAATCGTGATATTTCTGCGGAATTGGATTTGGGTAAGCGTGCTCGTCAACATAATGCCGATAGTCTTCAATGAGGCGGTCTTTGGTTAACCGGCGATCAGCCGTTTTAATAAAGGTCTCTACATTTGTGCTGATTTCCTCCATATAACTGTCTGCTGTGTGTCTTCCCCAGCGGCTATCCATCAATTTTTGTGTTTCTTCAGGAGCAAGTCCAGAGTTTTTTTGGATCAGTTTAGCTGTTTCGTTCCATAATTTTGTAATATCTTTTTTGCGCTTGAGGTAATTCTTACCCGTTCCCCAAAATCCCCAGTCTTTATTTTCCGTTTCTAAAATCGTAATCATTTTAAATTCCTTTCTTTAAGTTTTTGCTTAGGCTACCACGCCGTTGCTATCACAATGAATGCTTGGAAAGACAAGGAAGTCCAGTCCTTTCTGCATTATTTTTAAAGAAAGTTTAAGGGGCGTTTCCGCCCCTCTGCATGATTTACGATTACTTCAAAAACCAATCTTTGACTTCTTTCCAAGTTCCCTCAATCAAAGGGGCGTAAAATTTGTTTTCTCTGCCGTACACCTGCGCCGCTCCATTATCAACTGCAAATCCGGATTTAGGAACAACACAGTAAATTACGTCTCCGGTTTTTATGTCGCAAATTCTAAAATCATCGTATAAATGACCGTTGCATGGGCAGTTGTTTTTGAAAAAGACGTAGGTTTTATCGTTATCAAATTTAGGAGAATCTTTAATTGCTTTTAAATTTTGCAACAGCCGTTTCCCTTTGTTTTCTAAGCTTGTTTCTCTGCAAAACCAGTCATACCATAAATCTCTAATATCTAACTCACTCTTTTTCCATTGCTCTAGAGTTTCGGTAATCGTTAATTCTTTTCTCATTTTAAATTCCTTTCTTAAATCAATGCGTTAGCACCTCGTCACCGCTTACAATGCAATGAATGCTTGGAAAAAAGGAGAAGTCCAGTTAATAATGCACTATTTTTAATTATAAGTAATTGAATTATAATAATATTTTTAATGTAAGGGATTTGTTGGCGATAATTCGGCCGCTTAAAGGGGAACAACTTTTTTGTCGTACAATATACCGCCTAAAAACAGTATATCCTACCTAATGCCGATAATGCACCAATCAGAACCTGAGTAATTATTAAAATTCCAAGCAAACGAGAGCATGAAATCGGCTTCGGTTAGACGCTTTTGCATAAACTCGGGCAAATATTCAGTTTTTGCCGTTTCGTGCCTGATATAATTTTGATAGGCTAGCGCAAACTCCGTTTTAAATTTTTCCTTAAACTTCGCGAGGGGAAGCACCAGTTGCTCACCGGTGCTCATGTTTTTTACGGTAATCCGCATTGTTAATCCTCCACCTTAATGCCGAGGTAACGACAGTAACTTGAACCTGACGGATCGGCGTAAAGCGCACGCTTGCCTTTGCAAGTCAGCTCCACAACCGTCCTCCAGCCATCCTCACAACCTCCTTTACCTTTCAAAAAATCATAATCACGAAGCGGGTATTTCTGAATTTCATGATATTGTTCACGGGTAAGTTTTATTGTTTCGGTAATTGCGACAATTTCAGCTCGTTCTGGATAACGCTCGCTCATATCCAAAACTTCCTTAATGTCGCTAGGTTTTCGGATTAGGTAGGTTTTGACTGTTCTCATTTTTCGTCCTTTCAATCATTGGTTTCGTTGTATTCCAATGAATGCTTGGATTTCTGAAGTTATCCAGTTAATTCTGCATCAATATCCGAACTTTCCGCATTATCTTGAAGAAGCTCCGCTTTTTTGCCGGTATATTCCTCCCAACGCCGCACTATCACATCGCAAAACTTCGGATCTAACTCCATTAAACGAGCCTTACGCCGAGTTTTTTCCGCCGCAATAAGTGTAGAACCAGAGCCGCCGAAACCATCCAAAACAATATCCCCGACCTTTGAGCTGTTATTAATGGCTCGTTCCACGAGTTCCACCGGTTTCATTGTGGGGTGGAGGTCGTTGCGGACAGGCTTGTTGTATTCCCAAACGTCCGATTGGTTGCGGTCGCCGCACCAATAATGTTTCTTATCAGCACTCCAGCCATAGAGGATTGGCTCATATTGCCGTTGATAGTCTGCGCGACCGAGTGTAAATGTGTTCTTTGCCCAGATGATAAAGGTCGACCACTTGCCACCGGCGGCGACAAAAGAAGAGTAAAGCGTGTGCAACTCGGAAGAACTCATGCATACATAAGCGGCACCTTTGTTAAACATCATAAGGTTGGAAAGGCTATCGGTCAAAAATTGCGCAAAGCCATCGCCGAGGTTGTCGTTCATAATTTTGCGACCGCCAAGCGTCCCGGCATGATAACGCAAGCTGTCTTTCATCGTTGCCCCATAATTTACATTATATGGCGGATCGGTAAAAATCATATCCGCTGTGTCATCAGCCATCAACTTTTTAAGGTCATCAACCATTGTCGTGTCGCCGCAGAGTAGTCGGTGTTCATCCAAAATCCACATATCGCCGGGCTTGGTTACGGCTTCCTCTGGCACTTCGGGAACTTCGTCTTCATCAGTGTTGCCGCTAGGCTCAGACTCTCCAAACGCGTCTAGTTCTTTTAGTTCGTCCAATGAAAATCCGAGAAGGTCTAAATCAAAGTCCATATCGCCAAGCTCTTTCATTTCAAGAGCAAGCATTTCCTCGTCCCATCCGGCGTTAAGAGCGATTTTGTTGTCGGCGATAACGAGCGCGCGCCGTTGCGTTTCGGTCAGATGCGGCAACCGAACAATCGGAACTTCTTTTAGCCCCATACGCTGAGCGGCAAGCAAACGGCCGTGTCCGGCGATAATCACATCATCCGCTCCAATAAGAATTGGATTGGTAAAGCCGAACTCCTTGATACTGGCGACAATCTGCGCAACCTGTTCGTCATTATGTGTCCGCGAATTGCGCGCGTAAGGGATGAGCTTATCCACCGGATAATTCTCTTGAAATTCCATAAATTTCTCCATAAAAAAGCTGAAGTGACCAGCCAGAATTAAAGCCGACCAGCCGATAAAAATAAAACACCCCAGAAAGCCTTATGTATCAAGGGTTTCAAGAATGGGGCGACCAGTAAACAAAAAGCTGTTTCGCTAGAAATGCGCCGAGGCTTGCGCCCCCGCATACGATTTAATCGCAGGAAGGACCCGCGGGTTTAATTTCTATTTAGAACACTAATAACAACCTGCTTTACAGTTTCCATTTCTTCAGGTTTACTCTCTGCAATCAAAATAGTCAGAGTGGCAAGAGTTGCATTGTTAATAATTGGTTCTCCGTTTTTATAAAGCATACCGTTCTTTTGCATAAAATAGAGAAAGCAATTTGCGCCAATACGTTTGTTACCATCGGAAAAGCTATGATTTTTTACAATCAAATACAGTAGCATTGCCGCTTTTTCTTCCAAAGAGGGATAACAGTCTTTTCCTCCAAAAGTCTGATAAATCTGACGGACGGAACTATTAAAGCTGTCATCTTTGGGGTTGGCAAAAATATCCGAACCAAATTCCGGTTTCATTTTATCAATGACATTTAAGAATTCTGGAACGTCAATAAACACAGCTTCTTTAACTGTATTGCCCGCACGATCCAATTGTTTGTTGTCAAAGTCGTCAAGCAAAGTTAACCCGCTGGCAAACTCACTCATTAGTTTAGTCAGTTGTTGTGCATCGTCTAAATTATGTGCTTGAGTTTCTACACAGCGGTTAAGCAGGTCGATGCTATGTTGCAGTTGTTTAATTTGTTCAGTCTTTTCCCGTAACCTTTTTTCATTAACGGCAAAACCCTTTACAAGATAATCTTTTAATTTTTGTGTCGCCCAAATACGAAATTGTGTACCTCGAACACTCTTAACGCGATAACCAACAGAAATAATAACATCAAGGTTGTAGTAATCAATATTACGTTCAACCTTACGTTTACCTTCAGTTTGAACTATCCGGAATTTCCGGATAGTTGAATCTTTTTCCAATTCACCTTCAGAAAAAACATTATTGATATGTTCATTGATAGTACGAACATCTTTTTCAAACAACGTAGCCATTTGCTTTTGGCTTAGCCAGACAGTATCATTTTCAAGCCGGACATCAATATCGGTTTGACCATCTTGGGTTTGATATATGACAATATTGTTTCCCATAACGTTCTCCGGAGTCTACTTCGCATTAGTGTAAAGACGATATGCTTAAAAATTTCCTAAATTTATTACATCTATATGAATCCTTTTCTACACAATCTCGCGAACACAGGCTTATTCAGCCCAAGCTCGGTAATAATTTCGGAGGGTTGCTTGATAATTTGCCATTTCTGCACATTACTCATGCCATTTTTAACCGTTTTTACGGCCGCGCTTGGCAGTTCTGACCGGCCGATACAGGAAGAGAGATAAACAAAGCACTCGTCATTGTCTTCAAGATACTGCAAAGCCAAGCGGCGCACGTAAATGTTAAGCGTGACGTCAGCCTTGCTACCATCTTTCGTCCATGGACTGCCGCCGCCAATCGGACAAGCCGTTCCATAAAAATCACATGCCAGCTTCCGACCGGTCACGCCGCAATCAGCCACTGATGAATGATATTTATATGTTCCCGTGCCATTGACAATAATATTTTCCGGCTCCTCTCCCAGCGCCAAAACAATAAAAGTCGTCAGGTCAACATCTTTAAGCATCGGAACAGCCACAACCACCGTTTCCACACCGCCAAGCTCATTCAGTGTAATCTGCGTTTTGATGTCAATGCCCAGGTGGATGTTTTGCAAAGCATACTCATATAAGGCGTTGCATAATTTTTTGGCCAGATATTGTTCGCGGCTGATATTACCCGTACCCTGACAAGCGTAACCAACAAATACACCCTGATCACCCCAGCCGTCTTGTTCAACTCCTTGTGAAATATCTGCCGACTGCTTGCCAATAAGATTGATAATCTGCAGTTTCTCGGGATTAATGGCGTAATTTCCCCAACGATGGCTGTAAAACTTATCGTACCCGATTTCCGCCAGCGCTTCGACAACATAAAAATTAATTCTTGCCAGGTTTACATCACCCGTGATTTCACCGCCCAACACAACCGTGTTATCTTTTACCATTACTTCAACGGCATATTTGACCGCCGCGTCTTGTTCAATCATCCTGTCTAAAATATAAGACGAAATATAATCCGCCATTTTGTCAGGGTGTCCAAGCGACACCGCTTCCGCAGTTTTTTTCATCGCCGCTCCTTTATCAAGCATAAAAAAGGCCCGTAGGCGATATACCTGCGGACTCTAAAAAAAATATCAAAAAGGGCGGATTGTTCACCTCCGCCCCGATTATACCTGTTTTTGTAACCGTTTTTTGCTGATTTGTAAACCACGAAAATGTCAATGACATTTTAGGCATCCATATTGAATTTTAATAAGGGCTTTTTCATGGCGCAAGGCCAATATCTGCCGTGAAACGCCAAATTCCCGGCACAACAACTTCCAGGGAATACGGTTGGCTCTTTTCCAAACCAGCCGGCGTTCGTCAACCGATAATATGGGCAGCCACTCCAGCATCACCTGTTCCCATAAAGATATCTGCTCCTGATTCGGACGGACTTTAAGAGGACGCTTGTCCATAAAAACAATTTCCTGCGGCGTGTAAATAATATCCGGCATACAACACCGGTATTTGGGAGCGCGGACAGCCGGCAAAAGCCTATCCACATAAGCGGCGGTTTCCAAATCTTGCTTGATTTTTTCAATTGTAATATCAGCCATTTTGCACCACCTTTACCTTGCCGAGCACATCCGAACAAACATTCGCCAGAGTCTCCATCTCCGAATAAGCGATGCCGTTTTCCTTGCAAAACCATTTCCGAACCGCCTTTTTCCAGTCCACGGCAATGTATTTTTTACCGTTCATCCAACCGCGTGCCTCATTCCAGCGCACAAAAGCAGCCGGATCTATCGTGTAACCGCTTTCCTGACAATACGCCGCCACGTCATCTACAGTCGGTGCACCGGCGTAAACAGGCTTATCCACAACCTCCGACCCTTTATCTTTATCTACAGATTCACATACATATACCGATTCATTCTCCGATTCATCTGATGGGGATGTTGGCACATTTGCTTGCTCTTTGTTGGAACTTTGCTTTGATTTTGCTTGACGTTTGCTGTTTTTTTGCTTGGCGCTGGCTTGACGCTTTTCACGGATTTCCAAATATTTGGCATTGTTTTTCTCAATTGTTTCCTGAATTAATGAAAAACGCTTTTTTACCGGGTCTGATAATTTAAAAGAAACATCTCCGTAAAAATTTTTTTCACACAGCGCAATTATTAAATCAGCTATCTGACTTTTCTTAAAGTTATGCACAGCCGCAAGGAAATCCGCCGGATACAAAACAAAGGATGTTTTTTTATCCATTTTGCCCTCCGTCTTTAGAAGCCTTCTTTATATTTTTAATGCCCTGTATCCATTCCAGCGCCAAACTTGTGCGTTTGACCTCGTCTCGTATCATTTTTTCCAAACGGTCGAGAGCGGACATTTCCAACTCCAACAAATAAATGACCGGAATTTTGCGTATCTCTTCCGTGATGTAAACCGTGCGATCTTTTTTTCTCATGAGGGTTCCTTCCAAAATTTGTTAATGACAAAAGGAACACCCGCTGAAAATCAAAAATCGTTTCCGTTATTTTAATTTTTTTCTCATTTTTTCAAAAAAGCCGTAAATAGTCTTTTTACTGACATGCAGATCTCTGGAAATCTGATCAATGCTGTCGCCGCATAGAATATGCTTTACAATCTCTTTTTCCTTAGGTTCGGCACAATTCATAATTTCACTGACAATCAACCGCGTTTCCGTGTTTTCCGCAAAAGAAAACTCCTCATCAGCGTCATAGTCGGCCAATGAGGAGTATAAAAAATAGCGGCGATGGTATCTTTGCGTTAACAGGTTCGTGGCGTATTGCTTTATGGAATGCACCACTAAAGCCTCGTCCACATCATGAGCATTGTAAAACCGCTTCAAATAAAAAAGCAACAGCTCTTGAATTAAATCTTCCCGATCTTCATAAGAAAAGATCGGGGTTGACAACAATCTGCGAATTTGCGATAAAATTGTTATGCGGACATACTGAGGTAGTCCGTTAAAAATATTCAAGTTCATTGATAAGCCCCGTTAAATAATTGAATAGAGGCTTATTTTCAGGTTTAATACACTTGCGTGCAATATGTAGATAAAACAATTACAAGTTGAAAGCATGTCATAGATAAGGACTTGACATTATTTTAATAAAATATCGCTTGTGTAAAAATCTGTGTACAATCAAAAACTGAAGCCATACTTTAATCGCTGCTGAGACCAAAGCAATGGAATTTCCGATTCTAAAATTTTACGAAGGGAAAGTGTTTTGGGATAAACGCCATCCACAATGGCCGTCACAATATCCGGAGCAAGATACGTCATGCGCAACACTTTGCCGACATATTCACGGCTTAGACCTTCGCTCTTTGCCAAATCTTCGATAAACAGGTTTTCTTTTTTCATTTTATCCTGCCAAACAAAAGCTTTTATCAATGCCAAATATAATGGATTATTTTCGTCAGGTTTATATTTCTCGGGAGCGAATATCTTTAGTGAGCCGCGTTTCCGGCGTAAGCAGACGCGGTATAAAATCTCGTTTCTTTCACCGTTAATATTATTGGGAAACAAGTCGTCTTTCATTTTATCGTCCATCAAACTGACGGCCAGTTCTGTATACATAATTTTGATACGATCAACATCCACGCGGATTTTTTGGACAAACATAATCAATAGTTGGCGTAAAGTAATAGAAGACAATCTCTGAATGAAATCATCACCATCCTGTAATTTTGAAATAATTTGCACATCTTTAATATCAGGACGTATGATTTTTGCCTGTTCTATCAATCCGGAAAGGATTTTAGGCGATTTGATAATGCCTGCGATTTGCCGCAATACGAAATTATCCATCTCGCCGGCGGGAATGCTTCCTATCTTGCAATTATTAAAGCCTTCCTTAACCGCGCGGAAAGAGGTGTAATATTCGTAAACTTTGTTCTTTTTATTTGATTTTGTGGAAATCATCGCCGCCTGGCAACAGTCGCAATAAATGAGGCCTTTAAGCAGAGCATGTTCAACAAAACGAGATGGTGCAAGCCTGCCAACGCGGTTCTTACTTTTGATTTTTTGAACTTCATCAAATAATTCCTGTGAAATGATTGCGTGATGCTGACCGTTGTAAACCTTGTCTTTATGAGGAACTTTGCCGATATAAAGCACGTTTTTCAGCATGCTGCTCACGCGCATATGGGTAAATTTACCATTTCCCTTGCTTAATGTGGTGTAACCATTGTTGTTGAGCCATTCCGCCACCGCAATTTCTGAACGAAAAATCAGATATTTTTCAAAAGCTAAACGCACAATTTTCGCTTCTTCCGGAATAATCTCCAATTTTTTGTTTACGGAAACGTAACCAAGCGGCAAAACTCCTCCCATCCACATGCCTTTCTTTTTGGAAGCGTCCACTTTATCCCGGATGCGCTCGGTAATAACCTCCCGCTCAAATTGCGCAAAAGAAAGTAAAACATTCAGCGTCAGGCGCCCCATGGAATCATAAGTGTTAAAATTCTGCGTCACTGACACAAAAGAACATTGATTGCGGTCAAAAATTTCAACAAGTTTTGAAAAATCAATCAGCGAACGTGTCAGCCTATCGATTTTATAAACAACAATCATATCAACCATTCCAGCCTCAACATCCTTTAAAAGCTGTTGCAAAGCCGGACGTTTCAATGTGCCGCCAGAAAAACCGCCATCGTCATAATGGGTGGGGATGATTTCCCATCCTTGATAAGCCTGGCTTTTAATGTAGTTTTCTCCGGATTCCCGTTGCGCTTCCAGCGTGTTAAATTCTTTTTCAAGACCATCTTCCGTTGATTTTCGGGTATAAACAGCACATCGTATGCTTTTCATTTATTCTCTCCCAATCCAAAGAAAAAGCGTCCGGAAATTCGTTTGCCCGTGATTTTTAAAGCAACCGCGGACAGACTTTTGTAATAAATCCCCTCAAATTGAAAGCCGGCGGTAGAAACAATAACATTATATTCTTTTCCGCGGTAGGTCTTAACCAGACGGGTTCCAACCGGAGGAAGGCACGTGCCATCGTTGTCCTCGGCGTGTTTCAAAACCGTTTTGCCAAGCAATAGGCTTTTAATATGTTCCGGAACGCCGCCATAGGCAAGTTCTTGCATTCGATAGGCAAGTCTGGGAATATAAAAACGCTTGGTTTTCCAAATCGGCTCGCTGTCAAAATATTGCCGCCACATTTCTTTTAACTCGCCAACACTCATATCGTTGAGCCGTAAAACATCAGTTTCCACCATTTTCAACTCCTTTCTCAACAACATGAATGCTCTTTATTCTCTTGTTATCCAGTCCTTTCTGCGGCAAATCCGGACTATTTTTTCCATCAATCAAAGCCAAAAGTTCTGGCAGTAAAAGTTGTATGATTTTTTGAATGTCTGTCATTTTGAACCTCCGACAGTATCACCCGTATAAAATCAAAAACCGTTTCCAAAAATTTTCAAAAAAGCGCATCAGATTGAAATTACAAGAAAAATATTTGTATCAATATAATTGCCTCTTATACAAAGAGAACCAAAAGAGGAAGGTGGGCCCAAAAGCGCCTGTGGAAACAATAAAAACATGGTAATCTATTGAAGGGCGTTGTTTGGGCTGTTCAGACCTTCAAAAAAGTATATATTTGGGGTGTTTTGAACCGATTTTGGCAAAAAAATAAAGATACTGGAGAATAGGGTACGACCATCAAAATAAAAAATGAATCCCGCAGTTTCTTTAACTTTTCAAGGTATTGGAAAAACAAAAAAAGAGGAAGTATAAACTTCCTCTTTTCCAACTGGTTGCGGGGGAAGGATTTGAACCAACGACCTTCAGGTTATGAGCCTGACGAGCTACCGGGCTGCTCTACCCCGCGACATATGAACGCTGCCTGAACAACAAACAGACATATAACCCTAAAAAAAATAGTTGTCAATAATAATTTTTAATATTTTGCAATTTTTTTGCCCGATGGTATAACGAAAGCATAAATTTGCCAAACCTTGATAAGGAAAATGACTATGCAGGAAACCGTATCCGCGGAAGAAAAGGATATTACCCGCAATCCCGACCGCAAACTGGGCATCGTTGCCGGCGGCGGCGAGTTGCCCAAGCGGCTGATAGACTGGTGCCGTGCGCACAATCGCCCGTATTATGCTCTGGCTATTCATGCCAATGCCGATGAAAAGATTTTTACTAAAGACGTGGCGCACGAATGGATACGGATAGGGCAGGCCGGCACCGGATTCAAACGCTTTAAGGAAGAGGGCGTTAAGGAAATCGTTCTGATAGGCACCATCAAACGGCCGACGTTTTCCGAACTGGTGCCGGATTTGCGCACCGCGGCGTTTTTTGCCAAACTTGGCGCCAAGGCTTTGGGTGATGACGGTATTCTCCGCGCTTTGGTAAAAGAAATCGAGGCCGACGGGATGAAAGTCGTCGGCATTCAGGAAGTTGTTCCGGATTTGCTGGCGCACGAAGGCGTGCTGACTAAAAAGAAGCCTGATAAAGCCGATGAAGAAGATATTCGCCGCGGCGTAGAAGTAGCCTCCGCGTTGGGCAAGCTTGATGTCGGCCAGTCGGTCGTCGTCCAGCAGGGGCTGGTTTTGGGCGTTGAGGGGATAGAGGGAACCGACAGGCTGATTAAGCGTTGCGCCGATTATGTGCGCAAAGGAAAAGCCCCGGTACTCATAAAATTGCGCAAGCCGCAGCAGGATATGCGTATCGACTTGCCGACCATCGGCACGCGCACGGTAGAAAATGCGCACAAAAGCGGTCTGAAAGGGATAGCCGTCCACGCCGGCAACACCCTGATTGTCAACGAACCCGAGGTGATACGGCTGGCAAACGAATACGGCCTGTTCATCAAAGGCATCGTCCCGTCGGAGTATGAAGCATGAAGATATATCTGATAGCCGGGGAGCCGTCGGGAGATATGCTCGGCGCCCGTTTAATGCACGCGTTGAAGGAACTGGCGCCGGAGGCGGAATTTGCCGGCGTCGGCGGCGAAAATATGAAGGAGGAGGGGCTTAAATCCCTGTTTGACATCAGCGATTTGGCGGTTATGGGGCTGGCGGAGGTTATTCCGAGCATTCCGAAAGTTCTGCGCCGCATTCGTGAAACCGTTGCCGACATCGCCGCCCAAAAGCCGGACATTGTCGTAACCATAGACAGCTGGAGCTTTTCCTCCCGCGTGCATAAGGCGCTGCGCCGCCAAAAAATCAAAGTGCCGCAGATGCACTATGTCGCGCCGCAGGTCTGGGCGTGGAAAAAAGGACGCGCCAAAACGATGTATAAGTATGTAGACCGCCTGTTGACGCTGTTTCCGAACGAACCGGCGTATTTCACCCCGCACCGCCTGCCGTCGGACTTTGTCGGGCATCCGGTGGTAGAAAATGCGGTACCGGAAACGGCGGCGGAAGAATTTTACCGCAATTCCGGCATTCCGCGCGATAAGCGGATTGTCCTGATTTTGCCCGGTTCGCGCCATAACGAGGTCAGCCGCCTGCTGCCGGTGTTTTTGGAAGCCGCCGCGCTGCTGCGGCAAAAATACGCCGATTTGCAGTTCGTCCTGCCCACCGTTAAGACCGTAGAGCGGCAGGTGCGCGATATGGTGGCGGAAAACGGCGCCGATGGCGTGATGATTGTCGCAGGCAGAGAGGAGCGCAACGGGGCGAGGGCGGCCGCTGCGGCGGCGATGGCTGCGTCGGGAACCGTGTCGCTGGAACTGGCGATAATGAAAATCCCGCATATCATCGCCTATAAGGTTGCGCCGCTGACGGCGTGGCTGGCGCGCCATCTGCTGAAAATCCGTTCCGTCAACCTGCCCAATATCCTGATGAATGACGACACGGTGCCGGAACTGCTGCAAGAAGCGTGCACGCCTGAAAACGTGGCGCGCGAGGTGGCGAAGTTTCTGGATACGGAAAATGCGGCTCCCCGCAATCTGTTTCAAAATAAGATGGAAGAGCTGCGCCGCCTGATGGGCGCCGGAAAAATAAATCCGAGCCGCCGCGCTGCCGAAATCGTACTGCGGGAGATAAAAGGCGCCAACGCCTCATCCGCCGCCCCGGACGCCCCCTCAACTCCCCGAAAGTCCATCGGCTCCGCCACCTCCGCGGCTCCCCGTAAAACCGCTGCCCCCGATACCCCCACAGCCCCTCAAAAAACCGCCGCCCCGGGCGCCGGAGGCACAATCCGGTGAGGTGGTGGCTCCGCAAACAATGGCTGCGGCTGAAGCTGTATGCGGCCGAAAATTACCAAAACGAGGCGGAAAGCCTGATAATCTGGTATGCGGTAGCCTTTGCGTCCGGCGCGGCGTTTTATTTCGCCCTGCCGCTGGAACTGTCGGCGTGGGTGATTGTCGGCTATCTTGAAGCCGTACTGCTGCTGTTGTGGCTGGCTCGCCGGCGGGACGGGCAGTTCAAGCTCCTGACGTATGTTGCGGTGTTTCTGCTCGGGCTGAGCATGGCCAAGGCCGACGCGATGTACCGTGCCCGCAATCTGGAACGTGATTTGCCGGAAATCAGCTACTTGCGCGGCCGGGTTAAGGATATGGATTATAATTCCAACAACCGCCCGCGGCTGCTGTTGTCCGATGTCAGCAATTTCGAACGGGATTTAAAAGGCGATTTCCGTATCAGCCTGAATTTTTCCGAACCGTGGCTGAAGCCCGGCGTCTGTGTTGAGCTCGTCGCCGGCCTGCCGCAGGGCTTTACGCCCAATCCGTTAAGCAACTACAAGTTTGACCGTGCCAATTTCTACAAGGGCTTAAGCGCGGTCGGCTATACCGTCGGCCCGGTTTTTCAGGTGGAATGCCCAGCCGCGGCGGCAAATCCGGCAACGGATATGATAACCCGTATTCGGACGTACATCAAGGAATTAATTGACGCCAACACCCCCAAAGACGCCGGCGCCATCGCCAAGGCGCTGACCATCGGCGACCGCAGCACGATTTCCGAACGGCTGAATAACGATTACCGCACCTCGGGTCTGGCGCATTTCCTCTCCATTTCCGGGATGCACATGAGCATTATTGCGCTTCTGGTCTTTTTCCTGATACGCGCAACCCTGTTTCCGCTGGGCGAGGGGCGTTACGATTTGCGCAAACCCGCCGCCGTCGTGTCCGTCTTCTTTACTTTTGCGTATTTCCTGATTTCCGGGCAGAGCGTTTCCTGCATCCGCGCATTCGTGATGACGACACTGGTTCTGGTCGCCGTTTTGTTTAACCGCCGCGCCATTTCGCTGCGCCTGTGGGCGTTTGCGGTGCTGGTCGTCATCGCCGTAACGCCCGAAGCGGTTGTGTCGCCCGGGTTTCTGATGTCTTTCGCCGCCGTGCTCGGGCTGGTCGCTTTTTATGAAAAGAACGCCGCCCGGCTGCACCGCTGGCTGGACAGCCGCAGCCTGTTCGGAAAGTTTGTCGCCTATATGGCCGGGCTGCTGGTGTCGGATCTGGTCGCCAGCCTGATGACGCTGCCTTATGGTGTGTATTATTTCAGCCAGATTTCGGTCTATACCTGCCTCGGCAACCTGCTGGCGGGGCCGGTTATCGGCTTCTGGGTTATGCCGGCGCTGCTGTTGTTTCTGATAAGCCTGCCGTTCGGGCTCGGCGCTTATGCCGTCAAGCCGTTTGCCGCCGGTATTGATATAATCAACCGGATAACCGCATGGGTGGCATCGCTTCCCGGCGCCAAGGCGGGAGAGGGCGTCGGAACCCTGCCGGACTGGGGCATATTATTGCTGACGTTCGGCCTGCTCTGGCTCTGTATCTGGCAGGCAAAATGGCGTTTCTGGGGCATCGCCGGGATAGTCGTCGGCGCCGTCAGCATCTGCTTCAGCCCGCGGCCGGATTTTGTCTTTGACGCCAACGGCACGACTTACGCTTACAGAAACCCCGCCGGGCAACTGACCGCCTCCCGTTATCATAAAAACAAATTTCTGGAAAAAATGTGGACCGGCACCAAAACCAAAGGCAAATACAAGGTTCCCGCCGGCGACCCGGTCATCTGCGACAAACAGGGCTGTACTTATAAGGGGCGGATAGAATTTTCACCGGGGCGGGTAAAGCTGGACGGCCGGGAGATACCGCTGCGCGACGGCGGCTTTATCAACCTAACGACCGGGATTTACTATCACCGCCCTGAAACAGGGCGCTTGTGGAACCGAACCGCTTTGGAACCGGGCAACTCAGAACAAAACAACTCTGGAACCGCAGCAGATTAGCGCCCGCCCTCATTTATAATTTCCTGAAATTTCTCCGCCGCCTGTTTTGCCGTAAAATGCCGCAGCGTGATTTCCCGCGCCCGCGCTGCTTTTTCCTGCCGTTCCGGCTCATGAGCCGGGGCAAGGTAATAACGTACCAGCCGCGCCAGCTCATCGCCGTTTTCGTACATCGGCACGCTGTCGCCGTATATCTCTTCAATCTCGGGCATATAGTCGGAGATGACCAGCGTTCCGCAGGCTGTCGCATCAAAAATCCGGTTGCTGATAAAGCCGAATCTTTTCATTCCCTCGCGCGTATCGTTGAGGACGATTTTGGCTGAGCTGTAATATTTGCGTAAAATCCGGTTGTCGGCATAGTTCGCTTTTGCCGTTCCAATCGGCCACTTCGGACCGTAAACGTCGACCGCAATGCCGCGCTGTTGCAGAAAAGGCACCGCCGTCCGGTAAAACGTGTTTGCCCCGACAAATAAAACATCGCTTTTCAGGCTTTCTTCAAAATCGGGATAAAACCGCGCCGTATCGGTAAATTGCGGAATATAATGCGCCGGAATACCTTTTGCCCGCAGCTGTTCCGCCAGTTTCTGCGACGCCGTTGCCAAAGCGTCTGCCTTGCGGGCACTTTCGGCAACGACCTCCAGATAAGCCTCGTCCGTAGGAAGCAGCTCCCGCCGCCCGTCTTCGCCAAACTGTGCATAGGCAAGATAGATGATGTTTGTTCTGGCGCTGAGGTCGTCCGCAAACGGCGGCAGAAATCCGCGTAGGAGAATGTTCGTTTCCGCCGGATATTTGTACAGGGAATTATAAAATGTCAGATTGACATTGGAACCGCCCCGCGCCAGACCGTCCGCCAAATCGGAAGCCAGCGCATAGTCTCCGGCGGTATAATGCCCGATTGCCGTCGGGATATCTATATTGATACTGTTTTTTTCCGGTCTCGCAAAAATACCGCGAGAGTTTCTTACCTCGCCAGACAACGCCGCAAGAGCCTGCCGGACGCGCTTTCTGGCGCTTTCTGCCGAATATTCCCGCCGCGCCAGCTGCGCCGCTTTTGCCGCGCGTTTTTGAACCGGCAGGCTGATGTCTTGTTTCTTCTCAGCCTGTTCAACTTCTGCCGCTGTCTTTTCCGCGCCTGACTTGTCAGTGTAGAAACTTACCCTGTCGTTAAACAGGTTGACGGTATCCTCTTTGGGCCATATCCATGGCACAATTAACGGAATTTCTCTCCCGGCCGCGGCTAAAAACAGCGGATGTATGTCTAGTGTCTGTGTACCGAGAGCAGTCTTTTCCGCAAAAATCGCCTTTTGCTGTGGCATTTCCCGCATCATCTGCGCCGCCTGTTCCGGTTTGTCAAGCTCATAGCGGCGATAGGGCTGGGCTTTTTTTCGCAAAATATCTTCAATAAAAGGCGGATTGCCAACGATGGCAAAAAACCTTCCGCTTCCGCGATATTTTTCTGTAATAGGGTTTTTCCGCCGCATCTCAGAAACGACCCGGTTATACTCGGCATCAGCCCCGTTATATTCAGAAGCGTCCTCGCTATATTCGGCATTAGCCTCGCTATATCCGGAAGCGACTTCTCTATATCCGGAAGCGGCCGCCTTTTCATCAGGCAGGTAAAATAGCGGCATATATGCCGCCTGAATTCCCGTATTTTGCAGATACGTCCGCAACAGGGGCGTTGATGCCCAAACGGCATAATATTTTTCCAGTCCGCCGGTCATTATGCCCTGTCTGGATCCAAGCCATAAAATGGCGCAGCGCTTGGCGTCGTCGCTGATATCCGGGGCATCGCTGTCCGAAAACCAGTTTCCGGCATATATGCGGATGTTTTTGCAGCCCGCCGCCGCATCCGCCGCTGTATACGCGGCTTCATTTGTCCGGCCGTTTGCCGCATCATTGGCTGCTTCCGCCAATATGTCTGCATAAGGCTTTAAAAAGGGCGGAATATTTTCTGCTGTTTGAAAATACGCTTTTTCAACCTTTGGCGCGGTTTTCCCGGCAATCAGCGACACTCTTCCGGAAAGCAATGCCGCTCCCGTCAGAACGGCCAATCCCCCCGTAACCAATAAAACTTTGCGTGCCGCTCGTTTCATTTTCTTCCCGCAGCCCTTCATGCCTGAGGTTATTTTCCGGCAGCCGCCGCGCCGGAGGATACTTTTGCCGCATCGGAAACCGCTTTGACGGCTTTGTCAACCTGTTCCATAATCTCTTTTTCGGAAACTCTCTGTCCGCTGAGCGTTTTTAATACGCCGAGCATCTGTCCCTGTGCCGCTTTTATCTGTTCGGGCGTCAATTTGGCATCTTGCCCTTCAATAAGCACCTTGTCCATAATCAAATCAATCGCCGCCTTCTGTTGCGCCTGCTGTGACCAGTCTTCAAGCTTGGCGCCGGTGATTGCCAGCCACACGGCCAGCAGCGTCAGCGCCAGAAAACGGAATTTCCTGACAATCGGCAAATTGTCTTCGCCATAAACTTCGTCATTGTCATTCGGCGCGCCGTAAAAGCCGTCGCTGAGGTCGGTTTCCCGCGACAACAGGCGGATAAGCAAAATTGCCCAGCACAATACAAGTACCGCCGCGCCGGCAAGGCCGATAAAAAATCCGCTGGCGGCAAGCACGGCTCCGGGAATAAGATAAAAGGCGGCATTTTTGTTAATGTCATGCAGGCGCCTTGCCGTAACCGCTACTGTCGGCAGCAGCGTCGCCAGGGCGAAGTAATACGGCAACAGCGGCATTTCCGCATATTCGCCGACAAAGTAAAGCGGTATCCACATAATTCCTGCCGCCACGGCAAAGCCCCAGAACTCCAGGCGCGACGCCCGCCCGCGAAACATCAGGTATTTTTCGGTAATGCCGCGGATATAATAGTCAAACGCGTCGCCCCATGCCGCCCGCATGTTTTCTTTTTTTATTTTTGGCCGCTGCGGTTTTTGCGGGGCAGGGGAGTTTTTCGCATTGTCTCCGTCTTTTTTTTCGGGATCTTCCACCAGAATGTCTTTGTCTTTAACCAGCATTGTCTTCTCCCTCGCTTATATTGTCTGTTTCGGCTTTATCATTAGTCGTATCCGCTTTTTTTTCTTTTACGCCGTTGGTATCGGCCGCGGCAAATCTGCCGGAAGCGTCCCGGCGCGGCAAGGATTTTTCCGTTTCGCCCTTTGCCGCTCGGTTGTCTCGCCGTGTCTGAGGAAAGCTGTAAAAAAAGTCATACATCTTAAAATACAAAATGCTGATGAAAACCAAAATCGCCGCCCGCACCAGCGATGCCAGAAAGACATTGACAAAGCTCAGCGCCAGCATGGAAAGCCACAATAGCAGGAACGTTCCCGCTACCACGGCCGCAATCCGCGGCAAATCGCCCTTCGTTTTGCTGTAAGCGGCAACAAGCGAGCGCTTTTTGCCCGTTATCTCTGAAACGAAAGCAAACGACGGCACGATAAAAAAGGCGATAAACAGGAAAAAGATAAAAATTCTTTTCGCCAGCAGCCAGGGCAGACTCTCCAAAACAGCCGAAACCGCTGCCGGTCCGTGAACGGGAAACAGCCGGCCGATAATATGAATGCCTACGTTAATCGCCAACGATGAAACAAAAATCGACAGCACAAACAGGACAATCGCCAGCAAAAAGCGCAGCCCTGCCGCCGTAAAGACTTCCCTGTCCCATAAAATCCGCTGTTTATAGTAGCAGCCCGCGGCGAAATAAAAGAACAGGTAGTTATATGCCAGCGAAACGCCCCAGAAAGACGAAGAGCCGAATATCATTGGCAACAGGCTTCCCAGAAAATAAAAGACTGTCAGAAAAACAAAGGCAAACCAATGGCTCGTAACATAACGGTATGCGTTTCTGTAAACTTTTTTTACTGACAATCTTTCCTGCATTTTCAACCTGTTCTCTGCATGTGTTTATATGCCCGCCGGCCGGGAACGGAACATTGCGGCCTATTTGCCGCGTTTGTTCATATATTCCGTCAGCCAGTGGATATTATACTGCCCGTCGATAAATTCGTTTTGCGAAATTATCTCCTGATGCAGCGGAATAGTCGTTTTGACGCCCATGATGATAAACTCTTCCAGCGCGCGGCGCAAGCGCATCAGAGCCGCGTTGCGCGTTTTGGCGTGGACGATGAGTTTGGCAATCATGCTGTCATAGTACGGCGGAATCGAATACCCGGAATAAATTTCCGAATCGACGCGGATTCCCAGACCGCCCGGCGCGTGCCATTCGGTAATTTTGCCGGGGCAGGGCGCAAACGTTTCCGGATCTTCCGCATTGATACGGCATTCAATCGCATGCCCGCGGAATTGAATATCGTCCTGCGTATAGCCGAGTGCAGCGCCCGAAGCGACGCGAATTTGCTCTTTGACGATGTCAATGCCGGAAACGGCTTCGGTAATCGGGTGTTCAACCTGCAGGCGGGTATTCATTTCCAGGAAATAGAATTTTCCGTCTTCAAACATAAATTCAAGCGTGCCTGCATTTTGGTAGCCGATTTTCTTAATCGCGTTGCAGACGATGTCGCCGATTTCCTTGCGCTGCGACTGGTTTAACGCCGGAGACGGGCATTCCTCAATAACTTTCTGGTGGTTGCGCTGAATCGAACAGTCGCGCTCGCCCAGATGTACCACGTTGCCGTATTTGTCCGCCAGCACCTGCATCTCGATATGCCGCGGGTGTTGCAGGTATTTTTCCATATAAACCACGTCGGACGGGAACGCCGCTTTGGCTTCGGCGCGTGCCATCGTATAGGCTTCGGCGATTTCGTCGTCGTTAAATGCCGTTTTCATGCCTTTGCCGCCGCCGCCGTCCTTGGCTTTGATGATGACCGGATAGCCGATTTTATTCGCCCATTCCTTGGCGTGTTCAATGCTTTCCAGCGCAGGAGACCCCGGCGTAACCGGCAGCCCGGCTTCAATCGCCGCTTTGCGCGCGGTGATTTTGTCGCCCAACAGGCGCATCTGTTCGGCAGTCGGCCCGATAAAGGTTATGCCGTGTTTTTCGACCATTTCGGCAAAGTCGGCGTTTTCCGACAAAAAGCCGTATCCCGGGTGGATGGCGTCTGCGCCGGTAATCAGCGCCGCGGAAATAATCGCCGGCTTATTCAGATACGAGTCGGACGAACGTGCCGGGCCGATGCAGACGGCTTCGTCAGCCAGACGGACATGCATCGCGTTGGCGTCGGCTTCGGAATGCACGGCAACTGTCCTGATGCCCATTTCCCTGCAGGCTCTGTGGATTCTCAAAGCGATTTCGCCTCGGTTGGCAATTAAAACTTTTTCAAACATCAGATTGTTTCCTATTATTGTTGTTCCGAAATCTTACTCAATGACAACCAGAGGTTCGCCGTATTCGACCGGATCGCCGGTTTCAACCAGAATTTTGACAACTTTGCCGCCCTTGTGCGCCTTAACCGGGTTAAAGGTTTTCATCGCTTCGACCAGGCAGACCGTGTCGCCCTCGGCAACCGTATCGCCGGGCTTGACATAGTTTGGAGATTTCGGGTCGGCCGACAGGTAAACCACGCCGACCATCGGTGATTTGACGGCATTCGGGCTGTTAGTGTAATCGGTATCGCCCGCATCGGCGGAGTCCGCCGCGGCAGCCTGAACTGGCGCCGGAGCGGCGGCAGGGGCTGCAACCGGAGCGGGAGCCGGAACATACGCGCCGGCAACGGCAACGCCGGCCGGATTTCTGACCAGGGAGATTCTGCATCCTTCGTCTTCGTATTCAAGTTCGGTCAGGTTTGTTTTATCCAAGATTTCAGCCAGTCTGCTTATTATTTTTGTATCCAAGGGATTAGACATAGTTATCCTCTCAATTAAAAATTAAATCTGCCCCATCTTTACCGCACTTGAGAAAAATTACAAGTATTTTCTTAAAAAAACTCCCAGACTATGCGCATAAAGGCATTTTGCAAATGTCTTTTCGGGACAAAAAACATATGTACGCCGATACGGGCGCATATTTAAAACGACCGTTTTATTTCTACAATCAAAATCTATGTCCGTCTATCTTGAAACGCCGGTTTTCCACCGGAGAAACAACATCCGGCGCCATACGGAAACTGCTGAAATAAAACGGTCGTTTAAAATCAGCAGGCCTATGCATAACTGAAAGAAATTTGCGGCAGAGGCAGAGATAGTAAGGAGCAGAAAATGAAAGAAAACAGTCGTTACAAAAAGAGAGTTGACGGATTTTATCCCGCAGAAACAAAATCTTCAAAAGGCAAAACGCCTTCTGCGGCGGCAAGGGCGTGCCGGAAAGCGTTTTTTGCCGTTTTGGATACTCTGGTTGCCGCCGTCGGGGATATCGAACCGTCTCTGGCCGCAAAGACGACGGCGATTCCGATAAATTTCGGCACAATAGCCCAACTGTCGCAATCGGTAACTTTGTCCATGGACTCAGGCGGAACGGTGCGCGTAACCGGCGGCAGCGCAAATTTGGAAGGGATTGCGTCGCCCGGTATTCTGCGCATTGAAGGTCAACTCGGCAATTATGAGCAGATTGAAAATATCTCAGTCACGCCGGGAAAAAGTGTAACGCTTGACGGTTGTACGGTAACGTTGTCTTCCGTAATCCCCGGAAAAAACGAGCCTTTTTCAATCACTAATCCCAATAGTGACTATTGCCGAAGTCAGGTGCCGCAAAAGTATGATATACCGTTTGCGGCCGTATTGGCCATTGCCGGAGGTTACTGTGCCGAAGGCACATATTCGTTGGCCAACGTAGCCCAAACGGCATGGGATGAATACATATGCAATTACAATATGTCGACGGGAGTCTGTTATGGAACGTCAAACTGTCCCATGATGGGGAATCGGTTTGCCGACGTTCCCGTGACTTTTACCGTAAAAAAACCGTTGCAGGCTGTTGAAGAGCAAAGTCTGGACTTTGGAACGATTATTGCCATGCCGTATCTGCAGGCCATAACCGTGGATACAAACGGTAATGTTTCCGGCAACGCCGTACCTGTCGGCAGCGAAACTTCAGTCCGTGAGGGGAGATTTGCCGTTATCGGTGCAGCGGGCAAAACGGTAAACATAACGGTTCCTGCTGCGGCCAAAATCATCAGCACGCAGGGCGGCGGTGCAGAAATGGAAGTCAGGCTGATAGCCGGAGCAGATTCAATCGTGCTTGGCGATGCCGGAGGGGCAGGGCGCGGTACCTTTACTGTCGGCGGCATTCTGCAGGTCGGTGCCGGGCAGCCCGAAGGAACCTATGCCGGAACATATACCGTTCAGGTTTCATACTGAGTATAAACCAAGACGCAATACAAACGCCTGCACAATAGTCCCGTTTCCTGCTGCCTTTGGGTAAATTACGTTCGTAAAAACAGATAGATATGAAAAATATTGCGAAATTGTGCAAAAAAGTGAAAAAAATGCTTGCCATCTGCAAAAAAGTTATATATAAACCATATCCGTGGCCGGCCAGATAGCTCAGTTGGTAGAGCAGAGGACTGAAAATCCTCGTGTCGGGGGTTCGATCCCCTCTCTGGCCACCATCTCAAAGCCCCGGATTTTCCGGGGTTTTTGTTTTGTCTGCTGTCCGTTCTTGCCCCGCTGCCATTTCGTTTTCTTTGTAAACGGTTTCCCCTTGTTCCTCAGATGTTTCTCCGCAGTTTCAGCAGCCGGATATTTCTCCGCGGTTTTTGCCGTTTTTAGACTTGACAAAAAGTCCGTCGTCTTCTACACTCCGTTCCGTCTAAATAATTTTATGTCAAATTTATAAATTAATTAAGTATTATGGTGAATATTTCAGAAGAAGAGTTGCGCCGCTTTGTCAAGGCCAACGCCCACCGCAGTGAAACGATTACCCGTGGAAAAAATTTCAAGGTTTTCAAAAATTACCGTCTGTACGGAGAAGTCGTAAACGTCATTTCGTTTCATGACCGGCATTTTGCCGTTGAGGAAATTACCTGCAAGAAGGTGCGCTATATAGAAATGAACGACTATCTGCTGTCGATTCCCAGCCTTTCGGGCATGGAGAACTATTTGTTTTTCCTCGGAGGAGCTTGCTACAATACGCAGGACGGCACCCGCACTTATACGGGAAAAGTAATAGCTGATTCATGCTATGTCGGGCGTTTTGTCGTAATTGACGGACGTATGTTGGCGCTGTGCGACAAAAAGCATCCGCGCTTTTTTATCATTGTCGCCGGGCAGCTGCGGGAAATCCCGTCGTTTACCGCCGAGCAGATACTGCGCAATATGCCGCTTTCCGCCAGACATCTGGAGGCTTTGCGGAATTTTTGCGCGGAAAACTGGGAAATCCACAACGGGATTATGATAAAGCCCGATACGCTGGAAGTTCCGGGGTCTCTGCAGTATTATGCGTGGAAACGTTCCCGTTCGACCAAAGCCGTCATTAAGGCAAATCTTGATTTCGGCAAGCTGCTGTCCATTTTAACGCGTGACGAACAAAAGGAAACGCCGGCTGTCAAATTTGTCAGTTCCGAACATTTTTGACGCCCCGGTGAACAACTCCGTAAATAAAAAGCACCCTGCAAAAGGGTGCTTTTTTTGTTGCCGCCGGACATTTCCTTAAAAAGCTTCCGTCCGTCTTAGGAGCCTGTCTGAAACAAGTGCTCGAATTTTTGCGGCGCCTCTTCTTTCATAATGCTTCTGACGTGCCCGGGCAGGGCATAAAGAACGCAGTCTTCCGGAAAGGCATGGCTTCTGCTGCCGAAACGATAGCCGTTTTTTGTGGCAAACGGCGGCAGAAGTTCTGCTTCAACGCAGTAATCCCGGAGCGGAACGGCCTCTGCCGCTTTGACGAGGATTTTCCCAATTCCGAGTTCCTGCGCTTTTTGAGGGATTCGGTACAGGTCAAGCTCGTCCCAGAAACGTTCAAGTGTTTCTTTGCCGACCGGAAGCGGATCCTGACAGTCGGTAACGTCAATAAACGGTGCCGTTTTTTCGCATCTTAACCCGTCGGCAAAATAAGCCGTCGGATTGCTGCCGCCGTCAATCCAGAACCGGTATTCGTCCGCCATAAACAGAGCCGCCTTGTCTTCCGCAAACTCGGCTTTCCTGCGGTACAGCTGCATCAGGTCGCTCTCAAAGGCCACCCCGAAACGGTATGCTCCGACATAAAAAAACGTCGTTAGTCTCCCTTTGTGTTGAAATTCAGGCAAAGTCAGCTTGCAAAAAGCGCTTCTGTCAAGGACTTCTTCCGGCGCAATCCCGTACAAAGCCAGCAACGGAACCTGCTTTTTGACGATTTTTCCGCCTCTTTCGCGCAACAGGAACGGCCATTCCGTATGATAGTCCAGAAAACGGTAGGACACGCCTTCGCGATACAGATTTTCAGGCAGAAAGTGCTCTTTTCCTTTCAAAACAAGTTTCAGCGTCTTATAACAGTAGCTGTAACCGCAGCCGGATGCAACTTCTGTCCCTGAGGTCAGATAAGAGCGCCGCGGCTGGCTTTTGCCGTCTGCGGCATTTGCAACATACGGCAGGTCAATATAGCTGCCGTTGATTTGGACAATAAAATTTTCCATAACAATAAATATATTTAAGTAATACAATAAAACTTTTTGCAGATTAAAATGTTTTGTCTAAAATTGCAAGAAAAATTTACAAAAAAGGAACCGTTAAAGAACCGTTTGGGCATGCCTTTTCCAGCCGCCGCGCGCCAAGGGCGTTTTCTCCGGCCTTAGATATTCTCCCTCTGCCGCATCATCATAAACCTGGCCTTGTTTTTAAAGGCCGATATTTTGCGGGCTGACGGATTATCCTGGCTTTTATCAGCAATTAACGTATTTTTAGAGCTTTTGCCGGTGGCGTCTGTTTTGTTTTCAAAGGCCGGCGCCGGCGCTTTTCTGCCGTTCGTCGCGGGCAGGGGAGAACCCGTTCCGGTTCGGTCGGCACTTGCCGCATGGTTTGCGCCTTCCGCAACAGACCGAGAGGCATTGGCCGCCGCAATTGGGTTTGAATTTCCTGCCATCGTCCGGCTGCGAAACGCAAGCAGGCTCGAAACCAGCGCGTTCTTGTCCGTACCCGGCATGGCAATCCCTTTCAGGACGGATAAAAATTCCCGCATCTTTATTTTCAGACTTTTTCGGCCGCCGTTGTATTCCGCCGCCATAACCGGATGCCCGTCGGGGGAAAAGAGGGCTTCGCGGCATACCTGCACAGGCTGTACCGCTGGGTGCGCGCCGGCCATACCGTACCGCACCGCCGGACTGGTGTATTTTTTTTCCGTTTTGCCGCCGCGCGCCGTATGTATTTTTTCCATTTCTCCGCCGCGCGCCGTATGTATTTTTTCCATTTCTCCGCCGCACTCTGTCAGTCCTTTTTCTGTTTTTTCCTGTCCTTTTCCGTTTTTAGCCGCGTCGTTACACATTTTTTCTGCCGCGCCGTATGGTTGCCCGGGAACTGTGTTGCGTTTTTCCGCCTCTCCGTATGGCTGTCTGAGGGCGATGCTGTGTCTTTCTGCCTCATATTTCACCTTTCCGTCGGCATAAAAACGTTCGATTCTGACCGTACTCCCGCCCAAAGCCTTATGCGCCGCATTTTCTGCCTGTGTCGAAACGTTTTGCCTGTACCGCCCGGTTATGATGTCCTGTTTTTCCGAAAGCCTGTGCTGCCGGTCAAACAGCAGCCCTGCGAGCAGCTGTTTGTCGCTGTATAAGAGGTAGGAACGCCCGACGGAAGAGATCCTGGCGTCTGCTGTCGGAATCAGGCCGCTCACCGGTTTGCCGTCTTCCAGCGTGCATATCGGCTTTCTTGTGCCGTCCGCTTTGATACAGTCCATGCCCGTCAGCTTTCCCGCTTTATAGATATAGCGTATGTATTCGCCGCCGGCTGCCAGCACCGTTTCGCCGTCTGCCGCCCGTCCCCGGACATAGGTACAGCGCCCGATTTCCTTTTTCTGGCGGTTATAAAAGACGAACACGCCGTCTTTGCGGCCGTTTTTCAGCTGTCCCGTTTCGTAGCTGCCGTCATAATTCAAAGTTTTGATGTTGGCTTTCCCCGTTTCGTCTCTCGCGCCGATAACGTCCATTGCCCCATGCGGATAAAGCTTGATTGTCCGCCCCGCGCCGTTCAGCTGCACCGCCGCGTAAAACGGCACTTTCATAAACGGGTACGCCTTGTAGCCGCCGGCCATTCCGGCTATCTGATACGATTGTTTCCGCTCGTCATGCGGCCTTTGCCGGCGTTCTTCCGCCAGCCGGTTGCCCGCAAAGTTCGGAATGTCTATTTTCTGCCGCGAAAAACGTTTCAGCTGGCTTCTCTTGTTAACCCATGTTTCATAGTTCGGTGCCGTCAGGGATTGTCTGATAACCGTCGTGTCCTCTGCCGTTCCTTCGGGAAACGCCGCGCGGTTGCGGACGTCCTTGACGTTGTAAAGCTTGGAAAAATCAATGCCGCCGATAGTGTTCATCTTTTTGATGTCGCGCATAAAGTTCTTTTCATACGCCGGCGATTTGAATTCCTTCCGTCCGGATTTTTCCGTCATGGCGTTATGCAGCGGGGCGTATGTCTGCGCCATATTGTTGTTCCAGTAGCCGGATACCGTCCTGGCAATAAATTCCATCTCAAAATCAAAGTCTTTTTTGTCGGCGGAAAGGGGATTAATCAGGCCGTGCTCAACCGCCATGACGTACATGCGGATTTTCGGGTCTTCAAGTTTGCGCAGCTCAAGGCGCTGTTCCGGCGTGGCATGGATATAGTCGTCGCGAAAAGTCAGCAGCTGCACCAGGCTTGCCGTAATCTCAAAATTATCGCGTCCGGTACGGTAATGCGTCGCCGACATCGGCTTTTCCAATACGTCGTTCATCATGCAGATGCGGTGCCACATTTCGTGCGCGACAATGTGCCGGCTTGCCATATAGCTCTGATATTCGTCGCTGTCCTGGTCAAGATAGGCCAGCAGCTGAATAACATTGACGTCAGCTACCAGGTCTCCGTTAGAAGTTTTCTCGGCAACGGAATCAACCACGAACTCGACGCTGATGTCCCGTTTGTCGGGGGCAATGCTTTCCAAAAACTGCTGCCGGTAGGTCTCGCTGTTTTCGATTTTCGCTTTGCCGCCGTTTTCGTCCTGAGCATGCAGCTCCAGCGTGCTGCCGCCGAACATCGTCGTCATCGAAATCAGAAAGCCGTATTTCAAATTGTCAAAATTCACCGTTCAGACGCTCCAAACCGTCCGGAACCCCTTGTCCGGACACCTGTATATGGATAAAATAACACAAAAAACGCCGGCCGTCAATGCCTTTTCTGTCCGCGCCGGCGCTTTTTCTTCCGCTTTCCGGTTTGTTTGCCCGTAACGGCGAACCGGCTGCGCTGCCCCGTCCGGTTCCCGTGTTACCCGGATATCCTCAACCCGTTCAAATCGCCCGGAGGATGAACTCGCTCAGTTTCTCGTTAAACAAACTCGGGTTGGAAACCGCTTCCCCTTCGGCAATTTTAGCCTGTTCCAATACCAGTTGCGCCGCGTCTCTGACTTCGGCTTCCTTGTCTTTGTCGCCGACAAGTTCCGCCAGCCGGATTATCAGCGGGTGGTAGGGGTTGACAAGCAAAATCCTTGTGCTGTCAAAGGCTGTTTTCTGCTGGTGGTTGCGCATCAGCCGTTCCAGATGGATGCTCATCTGCCCGTCCTCAACCGTCAATGACGCCGGGCTTTTTGTCAGTTTTTCGGTTGTTTCAACCTTGCCTACTTCGCCTTTGAACCACTCCGTCATCTTTTCGGTCAGCTCCTTAAGCTCTTTTTCGTCCGCCTTGGCGCTTTCGCGTTTGATGTCAAGCTTCATGTCCGCCTGCGAAATATGCTTCAGCTCCTTGCCCTTGAAAGAGAGCAGGGTCTGCGTCCAGAACTCGTCAATCGGGTCGGTCAGCAACAGGACTTCAATATCCTTCTCGCGGAATGCTTCCAGCAGCGGATTGCACGCCAGCGTCTTCGCGTCGTCTCCGGTGATGTAGTAAATCGCCTTCTGCTCTTTGCCCATACGCTCGATATAGGCGTCAAGCGACGTCAGCCTGTCTTCGCTCTTGGTCGAATAAAAACGCGACAGCTCGGCTACTTCTTCGCGGTTTGTAAAGTCCTCGTAAATCCCCTCCTTGAACGCGATGCCGAACGCTTTCCAGAATTTCTCGTAATCCTCCTCGTTCTCCGCGCGCTTTTTCAGCTCTTTGAACAGGCGGGAAACCGTTCCCTGGCGGATTTTGGCAATCAGCGAACTCTGCTGCAGCATTTCGCGCGAGATGTTGAGCGGCAGGTCGGCGCTGTCTATAACCCCGCGCACGAACCGGAGGTACATCGGCATCAGCCCCTCGACCTTGTCGGAGATGAACACCTTGTTGACATACAGCTTGATGCCGCCGAGCCGGTCGGGCTGGAACAAGTCGTACGGCGCTTTGGAAGGGACAAACAGCAGCCCGGTGTACTCAATGCTCCCTTCGGCCTTGAAATGCAGCGTCATCCACGGCTCGTCAAAGTTTTTGGTAACGTGCTGGTAAAAGTCCTTATATTGCTTCTCGGTAATTTCCGCCTTGTTACGCGCCCACAGCGCCGAAGCCGTGTTGACCGTTTCTTCGCCCGCTTCGCCGAGGTTCAGCACAATCGGGTAGTCGATATGCTCGGAGTAGGTGTGAATGATGTTGCGGAGGTAAATCGTGTCGGTATAGTCTTTGGCGTCGTCCTTGAGAAACAGCTTGATGTCCGTCCCGTTTCCGGCTTTTTCCGCTTCGGAGATTTCAAAACCGTCCACGCCGTTGGAAACCCATTTGTAAGCCTTGTCGCTGTCCACGCGCCTGGTCATGATTTCCACCTTGGACGCCACCATAAACGCCGAATAGAACCCGACGCCGAACTTGCCGATTAGGTCGACAACCGACGCGTTGTCCTTGGTGTTTTGCAAAAATTCTGCCGTACCGGATTTTGCAATCGTGCCGATATGGTTAATCAGGTCGTCACGGTTCATGCCGATACCGTTGTCGGAAATCGTCAGCGTATTGTGGTCTTTGTCCGGCGTAATCGTGATTTTGTACGCTTCGCCGGGCTTTTGCAAATCCGGGTTGGTCAGCGTCCAGTATTTCAGCTTGTCAAGCGCATCGGACGCGTTGGAAATCAGCTCGCGCAAAAAGATGTATTTTTCGGAATAAAGCGAGTTGATGACAATATCCAGAAGTTTGTTCACTTCGGTTTTAAATTCGATTTTTTCAGCCATAATCAAAACACTCCCTGTCAAAATTGACTCATTGTCTTAACATTTTATCTTTTATATAGGGCGTCCGTCCGCCTCCCGCAACCCCGAAACGAAAAAAACGCAAAAAGGCCGGAGAAACGCGCTCCGGCCCCAAAAATGCATTGTGCGCTGTTAACAGCGCCGCCGTTTACAGCCCCCAGTTGAATTCGGTATCGTCCCAGTCGCCAATATCCAGCCCGAGCCCCTGGTTGCCGCCGTCGGCAGCCTCTTTGCCGCCGTCCGGGGATTTGGTGCGCCCGCCTTCGTTCTGGAGAAATCTGGCAATTTCTTTATAGCGGTATTTGTTGGCAATGTCCAAGGCGGTTTCCCCTTTGACGTTGCGGAAATTGACGTCCGCTCCGCGCCGCACCAGCAGTTCGACCGTAAAGCGGTGTCCGTTCTTGGCGGCAACCATCAGCGGCGTCATGCCGTCCAAATCCGGCATATTGACGTTGGCGCCCGCGTCAATCAGGGAACTGATAACGTCGGTATAGCCGCCCAGCGCGGCACGGTGCATGGCTGTTCCGCCCTGATAATAGCGTTTGTCGACTTTCGCGCCGTTGTCAATCAGATATCCGACAAAGCCGGTCTTTCCCGCCGCCGCGGCAATCATCAGCGGCGTATATCCGTCAATATCCTGTTCGTCAATATCGTAACCGAGCATAACCATGTCGGAAAAAGCCTTCGTATCTTCGCGGTTGATAACGTCATAAATCGTGTCTTCCGCTTGCGCCGCCTGGCAGAAACCCGCCGCCAAAAACAGTATCGCGGCGGCCGTCCGGAAATATTTTGCCGATAATCTGGTTTTCATCTCTTTCCCTCTCTTTTTCTTCTCTGTAATTTTGTAATTGCGTGTTGGCGTTATTCTTTTTCAATAGTCGTTATTTTTTCTTTAACAGCCGTTACTTTTTCTTTAATATATGTGCGGACACTCCAGAATTTATAAAAGTTTTTTTGTTCCGTAAAGCAAAATCTGATTTTAATTCAACGGTTATCCGCAGGATTTATCGGATCTGCCTCGGAGATTCCACTGGTGGAATATTCCTGGTTTTATCAAAACTGCCTCGGATTTATCAAACCTGCCTCAGTGGACACCCTCGTTCTCTGAACCGTCTTCATCAAACCTGTCCCGGCACACGCCGGCATATTTTTTGCTTTGCGTCCTGATTTTGTATTGACAAAACTAAAATTTTCGGCAACAATATTTTCCGCTTTATACCAATAAAGAGATTTTGCAACAACACAGAATTAATGAAAATCGCAATGCCGGAAAAACTGAACATGTCGGCTCTGTATGCCGCTTCGCTTCCGCCGCGCCGCAAGCAGGACTTGCTGGCCGTGTATCGGGACTATATATCGCTTGTGCGCAATCTGGAACAGGTCGTCCGCCGCTACAAGCCGCTGAACCTTGCCAATTATCAGATAACGCGCCTGTATGAAGGGGAGGTTATTGACAACCCGTGGGAAGTGGAGGAAATCTCGCCTGAGGCTCGCCGTGCCTATGCGGATTTCATTGCCAACAAATCGCCCGAACGCGGCGCGCATTATTGTTTTGTCAGCGTCAACTATACCTCGGCGCAGCTTCGGAGCGAAGAGCCGGGGATTTTTTCCACGCCCGAAGACTTTGCCGTTTACAGCGCCGGCAATTCCCTTCCGGCGCGTATTGAACGTTATGTCGCCGCTTATGAAAAGGGCGAAACCCTTGAAGACGCCAGATTTGTCATTTCCGGCCGCTGGCTGATGAAATATAACCATGACGCAAAAGGCAAAACCCTTGCCGACGCTTTTGCCGACGAATGGATAGAAAAGCGCTTTCAGAGTATGCTGGACGTACTGGCGCTGCTGCCGCCGGAAAAGAGCCGTTACAGCGAAAAAGACGTGGAAACGGCACAAACCGAAGCGCTTTCTTCGGCTCTGATTGCGCCGTTTGAAAACGTTCTCCTGAGTTCGCTTGCCGCCTTGTCGGAAGAAAGCAACGGCATCATGCGCGAACTGTTCGGGCGCCGCGCCGGGCAAAACTACATGGCGCAGGCGGAAAGCGAAGGGCTGCTGCCTTCCGCCGCCGCGTTTCAGGATTGCCTGAACATCCGCCACCTGATGCATCACCAGTGGGATACGCTGGACGGCATCGGCAAGTTCAACGAGCGTGAAACCGTCAAAAACGTTTCCGTCCGCCGCCGTTATCTCGATTCTTACTGCCGTCTCTGCGACAGGCCGCTGCTTGAACGCCTCGACTCTTATGTCGGCACGGCAAAAAGTTTTGCGCCGCTCGTTTCGGCATTAAATCCGGATTTGCTGATTCGCGGTGAAAATGAAAGCAATTCCAAATTTGTCGCCCGCATCAAGGAATACGCCCGTGCCAACCCGGAAGCCGCCTTGCTTGTGGAAACCAATTATCCTTATGGGTCGGACAAAAAGGAAGCGCTGATAAAAAATGTTGCCAAGCTGTTTCCCTCCGCCGCCGTTATTGACCGCTCCGGCATGGATATTGACGGTTTTCTCGAACGCGTCGCCGGTTACCTCTATCGCAAAAATTACCTTGAGGTTTTTCAGCAGATTGAATACAAAATGAGCCAGTTCTGTCTGTTTAACGGCAAAAACGTCCAGCCGTCGGCGGCCTGGGCTTATTTTCGCAACAAAAAAATGCTGAGCGCCGAGGAAGCGGAACGCTGGGTGGAATTCAAGCAGCTCCGCAACGATTTGAGCCATAAATATCTGGACGCCGCGCTGTCTGCCCGTCTGGAAAAGCTCTGTGCCGCCTTTATGCAGGCCGCGATAATTCTTGAAGACCGCATAGACGCTGCCAGCCCGGTCGTCAGCTTACAGGAGGGCAATGTCTACCGCGCAGTTCATAAAGACGGAAGAATTGTCGATATAGACTATGCCGAACGCCGGATTTTGAGCGTTTCCCGCATAACGGACACTTCAGCCGCAAACCGTTCCCCCGCGCCGGTCTCCGATAACGCCGGGCATCTCCGCCCGTCTGCTGCTGCGTCCTCCCGCCCGTCTGAATCCCGCGTGCCGGACAACAGCCGTCCGTCCGATATCAGGAACACGGCAGAGGCAAAAACGCACTCTGAGCGCCGTATGCCAAACCGTTCCCGGCCGGGTTCTTCCAAAACTCCTTCCTCATCCCGGCGGCCGTATATTGAAGAATATCCCAACGGAATCAGCATTGCCGTCGCCGGAACCGACGTCGTGTCCTGCCGGCTGGCCAACGGCGTGCTGGTGCATCTGCAAAAGGGAAGGGTGGATGCGCCCGACGGTTCAAAGCTTTATCTGAACGGCAGCGAACGTTGTTTCCTGACCCTCAAAGGCGGCGTCAAACTGATTACCGACCGGCGTTTTCAGGTTTTGAACTACATTGTCAGCGGTCGCTCGGTCAGCATCGCCAAAAATGAAACGATGAAGTTTCCGAACGGGCACGGCATTTCGCTTGACAATCGCGGCTTTCTGAATTGCGAGGAGTTTTCGGGAACCGGCGGCGCCGTCGTCAGGCTGTTCTACAAGACAGATGCCCGGCAGTCCTCACTGCGTTTTTCCGACGGAACCGCCATCAGCCTTTCTTCCGGCGGCATCAGGGTGTTTCATGCCGGCAAGGAGTTAACCTACCGCACCCGCAAGGCCTTTGCCGAAAGCTATGGCGGCCAGCCTCCCGCCCTGAACCGGAAAAAAGGCAGCGACGGGCGATAGGGGCAACGCTGTCTGCCATCGTTCTTTATTTTGCCGGACTTCTGCCAAAATAAATTTTCAAAACCGGTGCTGAAACTATTGACATCTGTGTCAGTATCTGCTACAAAAAACGCAAGAATGGCAGAAAATGCCCGCCGGAACAGCCTTTTTTTCCGTCCGCCGTGTGATTTGCCGTTCCCAGGCCGCCCTTTTCGGGGCGTTTTTTTATGTCCGCGGCTCAGAAGATGCCAATCAATGCCTTTAAGGCAAAAGTAATGCCGCCAAGGCAGAACAATCTTCCCGGCAGCGGACAGGATACAGGGAGCCGGATACAAATCCGGTTCCCTTTTCGTATGCATTTTTTTAGGTTATTTATTGAGGAGTAAAACACATGACTATACAAAACGATACCTGCAGGGCGGTTTACATTGCGGACGGCAAAACGTCGTCTTTCGTGGTTCCGTTCCGCTTTTTTGAGCGCCAGCTGAACGTGTATTTTGACGACAGCGCCGAACCTTTGGCCGCCGATGACTATGCCGCGTCTGCGTCGGAAACGGCGTCCGGCGGCGAAATTGTTTTTTCTTCCGCGCCGGCAGCGGGAACCAAAATTACCATCTTGCGCAACGTCGAACTGACCCAGCTGGTCAAGTTTATTGAGGGCGAGGATTTTCCCGCCGCCGATTACGAATATTCGCTCGACAAGATGATTATGGCGCTCCAGCAGATGAAAGAATATCTGAACCGCGCCCTGGTTGTGGCGCCGGGTACGGGAATGACCGTAGAAGAGGCTTACGAACTGCTGGTCAGCATCGGCAAAAACTTTGAACTTATAAAGGAAGTGCCGCAACTGGCGGAAAAAGTCCGGGAGATTTACGAAAAAATGCTGGATTCCGTAACCGGCAGCGTAACCGAAAACGACGACCGCCTCGTAACTTCCGACGGTGTCTGGCGGTATATTGACGAAAACGGCAGCCATAAGTTCAGCAATCTGTCCGTATCCTGCGGCAGCATCGTTTCAGACAGCGCATACGGCACATACCCGTATCGGGCCGATATTGCCGTCCCAGGCGCCAAACCGGAACATCTGCCGCTGGTCGTATTCGGGCTTGAAGATGCCGTCAGCGGCAATTTCGCCCCGCTGGCAGAGGCCAAAGAGGGTGCCGTCAGTATTTTTATGAAAGAAATTCCTTCTGCCGAAACCATAACCGTTCCGGCGCTGATACTGCAATAAAAGGGGAGGGGAAATGGAAAAGGTAAAGGAGATTATAGCCAATTACAGCCTGTGGGGATTTTTCCTCGGCCTGGCGACAATCATGATAAAGCCGTTTATTTCAATCCGCCAGACCCTGCGCGATATGCTGATAACGTTTCTGGTCAGTATGCTGTGCGGGCTGCTGGCGGAGTACATGGATATCCCGACGCCGGTCAAATACGGTATTTCCGGCGTTTGCGGCCTGTTTGCCGTCAGGATATACATGATAGCCGACAGCGTGCTGAAAACGGCGCAGAACGACCCTTTTAACTTTATTAAAAATATAAAGGGCAGAAAATAAACGCCGCCGTCCTGACCTCGTTTTTTTTTATAAAATAACTATTGACAAAACAAGCCTGATACAATAGAGTATTTTTTGTCAAATTATAAAATATATACAATTATGGAATTAAAAAGTTTTTCACAGGAAGTAAATGAACAGCTGTTTGGAAAAGGCAGCCGTCAGGTGTCAATGGGCGAATTTATCGATATGAGCGTATCGGCCCATAAATCTCGCAGCGATGAGCAAAACGTTATCCGCGAAACCGCTGCCGGAAATAAAATCGTGATTAAGCCGCGCAGGGTGCGTTTCAACGGGATTGAACTTTCGCAGGAACAGTTCCGCGCTCTGGTGGATATTCCGATTGAAGAATTGTCCCCGGTCGGCTTTCGCAATCTGCTCGGAGCAATGAGTATTTATGCGCCGGTCATGTTCAAAGACAAAAAAATTTTCAGCCGTACCGAAGATTTTGCCAAGTCGGAAATCGGCCGGCGCGCTCTGGAATACCAGCGTCAGCAGGAAAGGCAGACCGGCCATAACTGCTTTTAAGCGCAAACGCCGCCACACAAGGCTAAGGCTGCGGAACCAAAATCCTCAACCCTTCCTTCTAAATCAAAGTTATGTTCACAAGCCCCCTCTCCGGAGAGGGCTTTAATTTTGTGTCCGTTTCTACAACGCCGGGAAGAAACAATCCCGGGCACATCTGTTAAGCGAGCGGCTAAAAAATAAAATCTAATAATCCCAAATTTATTGACATTTATGTCATAGTGTTATATCAATCACATTAATGTAGATTTTTATATTTGGAATTCTACATTAATAAACTCCCTAAATGGGAGTTTTTATGTTTTAAATTAATCAAAAGTCGCGATACCTTTATCGTGACTCTTTTTTTGGGAGCAAACAAATGACAGATTATTTTTTTTATGATACAGAAACAATTTTAAAGAAAAACGAGAAAAAGAAAAAGCTTCAAGAGTTATTGGATAAATATGGAAGCATTGAGAATATTGAGAAAAATGCTATTGGAGTAGATGAATATGATTATATGTTTGCCAACACCGATAATTTGATTAACGAAGTTTTAGAAGAAAGAAATTTGAGGCAAATATCAAGATCAGCAAAACAAGAAGAAAATTTTAGTGAATATACAGAAATTAAAAAAGAAGATGAGTTAGAAAACATTTCTAGATATATACCAAGTGATGGTTTTGATGATATTTATCATTCTAAATTAGATAAAGATGGACGGGTTATTTATCTTGGAACAGAACAGCATGAGGGAGGATATTCAGACAGAAAAAATGATTTGGGAGGAAAAACAAATTATGGTATAACGCAAGATTCATTAAATGAATATAATAATTTATGGGATAGTTATCTTAAAAAAGGCAAAAATTTTCCTAAAGAGGTAAGACAATTGAAACCTATACAGGCAAAGCAAATTTTAGATGAAATGTATTTTCAGAGATATGGTATTGATAAGATTAAAAATACCATAATTACTAGAAATGTTTTTGATGAAGAAATGAATCAAGGAACAAATGCAGGAAAAGATATTGCAGAATTGGTGAATAAGGTAAAAGGAACTAATTTTCCATTAAATTAAAGTGATAAGCGATAAATTAGCAGCAGCGATAAATAATCTATCATCAGAAGAAAGTATTGATATTAACAATCTATTAGCATTAAGACGTATGGAAAGGTATTTTGAGAGTGTAGATAAAAAACCAGTCAGGAACATTAATAATTTAAGAGGATGGTATAACAGAGCACAAAGCTATCATAGTCAGCCCGAAGTTTTTGAGAAACTTTATAAAGATAAAGTTGACTATTATATACAAAAGAAATATCCTCATTACTATAACAGAAGGTAAAAAGGCAGTTTAAATGAAGTGGTTGGTTTTAGTTTGTTTTTTTGTGGCGTTTAATGCGAATGCACGAGGAGGGCATTGTCCTGCTGATGAAAGTTTGGTTATTGACAAGCTGGAGCAAGAGCTGAACAATTGTAAGATTACATGTGGAGATACTCCCTCCACGGCAGATATGAATAATGCAGCTTATAATGCGGTTGATTGTGTTGTAGGTGTGGCACATAAGATATTTGATACCTATTACGCAACAAGTGTACAAGAGAGTAAGGACAGGTTTGATAAATTAGTAACAGCTGTTTATGACCATAGTCATCATCTTGTGCAGGAGAGCGATTTTGCAAGACAGACATATACCGGCACGATGTATAATACAATGGCAATAGGTAAAGCGTATGTGATAATGAAAGAAATTGTCAACGATTACATCAAGGAAATACGCGATGAGTGTGACGATGCCCATGAATTTGACAACTAATCTCAACCATATTTTAGAATATCAACAAATAGAAGAAGAGGGAAATATCCTCAATACTATAACAGAAGGTAGAAAGGCAGTTTAAATGAAGTGGTTGGTTTTAGTTTGTTTTTTTGTTGCGTTTAATGCGAATGCACGAAGAGGGCATTGTCCTGCTGATGAAAGTTTGGCTATTGACAAGCTGGAGCAAGAGCTGAACAATTGTGCTGTGGTTGATTATGGAGAAGACGAATGGCGAACATCAGAAATGTTAAAGGCTTATGACCGCTCCATTGATTGTATGCAAAAATTAGCCTATCAGATATTTGATAAATACTATATGCATTACAATAAGAGCGTGAAGGAAAATTTTGATAATTATGTGAGTGCTGTGACGGATATAAGTTTTGATATCAGTCAAAGAAGTGATATGGGCAGGAGTATTCGCATGGCAGAAGTTTATGTTTTGGAAGCAGCCGGTTACACGCATTTTATGGTAAAAAATCTTGTCAGCGATTACATCAGGGAAATACGCGATGAGTGTGATGATGCTCATGAAGTTGACAACTAATCCCAGCCATATTATTTTGCCGCCTCTGCCGCGCTTTTCCCTTTCCGCTCTGCGTTTCGGATGTTCCCGGTATTTTATACGCAACTCAATGCGAACAGCAGAACAGGAAAACAAAAAAGGATGGATTTTTTATCCATCCTTTTATTGTTGGTAGCGAGGGGGAGATTCGAACTCTCGACACAAGGATTATGATTCCTCTGCTCTAACCAACTGAGCTACCCCGCCATCAGGTACGAAAGAGTATTTACAGACAATTTTTCTGAATGTCAATAAGAAAAATAAAAAAATGTGAAAAAAAAATTGCCACCGCCCGTATTGTCTCCATAACCGCCGCAATCTCTCCGCCTTTGCAACCGCGCATTTTCCGCCAAGCTCGTATCGCCGTCCCACATCGTCCCCCATAGCCTTCGTTCCGTCCCCCTCACATCCGCACATTCCCCGCTCCGCTATTTCCGTCTGCCGCAACATTCTCGCCCAGTGTCCCGCCGTTCCCCCCCTAAAAAAATCTCTCTTCTTGTCCGCTCCCCGGCATAACAATCGGTTGATTTTTAAAATTAAAGCTTTATGTTAAAGACATCATCCGCACGAAAGGGGAGAAAAATGTTGAAATATGTCTTATATGCCGTACTGGTTTTAATCATCGCCGGCGTCGCCGCCGGGGGAATGCACCTCTGGCGCGTTGCCAAAAGAAACAAGGCCGAAATGTCCCGCTATGCGGAAGCGCCGCGCACGCCGCTGCCTGACCTCGGCAAGGTTCTCGTCGTTTATTATTCGCTCTCCGGCAACACCCGCGACATTGCCGCCCGTATCCAGAAGCAGACCAACGCCGACGTATATGCGATAGAGCTGCAGGAGCCGCTGTCGCCCGGGATGATGTTGTATTACAGGGTCTGGAAACAGCTGAAGGACAACCAATTGCCGCAGCTGGCGGGAACAATGCCCGACTTTTCGCGTTATGACCTGATTGTCTTCGGCACGCCGGTCTGGATGTACACGATGGCGACGCCGGTGCAGAGCTTCCTGCAAAAGGCGGACTTCGCCGGCCGTCCGGTCGCCGCTTTCACCACCCAGGGCAGCAATCCCGGCACGACTTTCGCCGATTTCAAAAAGGCGGCGCGCAATGCCGATATCGTATCCACCATAGAGTTTAACAACCTGCCGGAAAAATATGACACCGCCGTGGACAATAAGGTCGCGGAATGGCTCCGCACGCTGCCGCCGCGCCGCAGATAAAAAACGCCTGTTGTCGCCCGATGGCTTATGCCGTTTAGCTCTGTTCAGCTCTGTTCAGCTCTGTTTCGTTCAGTTCGGTCTCGCCTGATTTTGTCCTGTCTTGTTCAACTCCGTTATGTCCCGCTGCGCCGCAGCCGTTTTTTATGCCTGACAGGCATCTGCCTCTGTTCGGCATTTTTTGCGTTCAAATTTCAGTTCCAGTCCCAAAACGCGCACGATTTTATACCGTTTGTCCCTTGAATTTTTGATGGAAAAGATTTTCTGCCGAAAAGGAAGCATGGAGATTTCTTTGCCTTTATGCCGTATCAAATCCGATAATTGGATAAGGCTTTTATTTTTATTCAGCATATCAGCCGGATAGCGATTCTTCATATCACTCCATAATTGGCTCAGGTACGATATTTCTGCCCGCCGTTGCTGTTCCGAAAGAATTTGAAAACGATATAAGCAGGACCTGCAAACAACAATATCTGCAGCAAAGCGTTCAATAAGCGAGAGTTGTTTATAAAAATCAGATGTTTCAAGCGCAGATTTCATCAAAAAAACTTGTTTTGTGCTAATCGGTGTGGATGCTGTTGCCCCCAAACGCAATTGACGATAAAAATAATAACTGCTGTCAATAATAGTACACAAAGGAGAAGCAGCAAAACAGCATAAATTAAATAAAGAATCTTCTCCGATTGATATCTCTACGGTAAAACTGCATAAATTTTCTTCAATAAATTGCTTCTTATACAATTTATTCCAAACAACAGCGGCGAATTCTTCTGCCAGAGCGCAAAAACCTTGTGGATTGCCGATATTGCCGTAAGGACGAGTAGGGCGTAATTCACCGCCATAAATACTTGTATGCCTGAAAATGACAATATCCGGCCGCCGGCTTTGCAGCTTCTGCAGTATCTCTTCATACGCCGTCAGTTCCATCCAGTCGTCCCCGTCCACAAAAGCAACGTATTCCCCTTTGGCCAGGCGCATTCCGGCATTGCGCGCCGCCGAAACGCCGGCATTTTTCTGATGCACGGCGATAATCCGCCTGTCTTTTGCCGCATATTCGTCCAACAGGGTACCGCTGCCGTCCGTGCTGCCGTCGTCCACGCCGATGATTTCAATATTGCGCAAAGTTTGTCCGCACAGGCTGTCAAGGCACTGCCTGAGGTACGGTTCAACGTTGTATATCGGGACAATAACCGAAATTTCCGGTTCTCTGGCAGTATGTTCTGCTGTGTTCATCTGTAACCTCCTGATGAAAAAAATGGTACGTTTTAATTCACCAAAAAGCAGGGGATAATTTTGCTGCCGAAATAGCTATTTAGATAAAACGAAAGTATATGAATTAAAACGTACGTTTAATGTCAGCAGGCGGCTGCCAAACCGCATATCGCAAGGCACGCACAATGCGGCGAAAAAAATTCCGTGCGCAGGATAAATCCATTTTCCATACCAAAACCATATAAATTTTAATGGAAATTTAAATCTAAACCGTTACATTGCCCGAAGACGTTTCAAAAATGACGGCCGGAACGCTCTGAAACTGCCATAAAACGCTCCGAAAATAACAAAGGAAAACTGATGATACAGGATATGACCAAGGGCAATGCCCTCAAACTTATTTTGCTTTTTTCGCTGCCTATCCTGATAGGCAACGTCTTCCAGCAGCTCTATCAGCTTGCCGACATTTTCATCGTCGGCCGCCTTTTGGGTGAAAACGCACTGGCTGCCGTCGGTGCATCGGCTCCGATATATTTTACGTTTCTGATTATCGCGTTCAGTTTTACCGGCGGGCTGACCGCCGTTACGGCGCAGCGGTTCGGGGCAGGGGATTATGACGGCGTGCGCCGCTCGGTAACCCATTCGTTTCGCGCCAGCCTGGTGCTGAGCATATTCCTGACGCTTGTTTTGATTGTGAGCCTGCGCCGCCTGATGCATATTCTAAACGTTCCGCCAGCAATTTATGACGATTCGTATAATTTTATCATGATTCTCGGGCTGGCAATGGTGCTAATTGTCGCTTTCAACCTGCTTTCGGGGTTTATCCGAGCGCTCGGCGACAGCAAAACGCCGCTGTATTTCCTGATTTTCTCCTCGGTTTTAAACATCATTTTTAATCTGGTTCTGATAAAATTCTGCCGCCTCGGCGTTATCGGTTCGGCCGTCGGCACGGTGATTGCCATCAGCATTTCCGTCGTCTGCTGCATTATATACATCAAACGCAATTATCCGATTCTCCGGCTAAAGAAAGAGGACTGGGCGTACAATCCGGCATTTATGCGCGAACACCTGAACATCGCCATCCCGATGTCGATACAATTCTCGATTCTCGCCCTGAGCATTATGGTCATTCAGGCGGTCTGCAATTCTTTTGGCGAGAAGATAATCGTCGGTTTCACCATTGCTTTGCGCATCGAACAGCTGGCAACTCAGCCGCTGATGGCCATCGGGCTGGCAATGGCAACGTTTGCCGCCCAGAATTATGGCGCCGGCAAATTGTCGCGCATTCGTGACGCCGTTAAGAAAGCCTGCCTGACATCGTTTGTCATCAGTTTGGTGATGAGTGCCGGCATGTTCTTTTTCGGCACCCATATCATCGGCAGCTTTCTGGACAATCCGGATCCGTTTGTGGTTCAAATCGGCGCGTCTTACCTCGGCATCAGCATTATGTTCTATTTCTTCCTCGGTATGATTTTTATCTTCAAAAACACGCTGCAAAGCATGGGCAAGCCGCTGTACCCGGTATTGTCGGGCTTTATCGAACTCGGTATCCGTTCGTTCGCTGCCGTCTGGCTTGCCTCCAAAATCGGTTATCAGGGAATTTACTATGCCTCGCCTTTGGCCTGGGTAGGCGGTTCGATAGTCGTTTTCGCCGGATATTATTTCAATGTCTATCTGCGCAAAGAAAGCGATATCAAAAAGGAATACCGCGACCTTTACAAACGGATGAAAGCCGCCTGACAAGGCAAGCCTGGTTTCCTCCCCGGAAATTCCTGTTATCGGCTCCCTGTCTTCACAATCGTTTTTCGCTATTGTTCCTCTCGCCAACCGCCCCGGCACTCGGTTCCAGTCTCGGTTCTTCCCATAAAGGCGCCGCTGCCGGCACCCCGTAAAAAAAAGAGCGAAACCCGAAAGTTCCGCTCTTGATTTTTTGTCTTGGCTCAGAAACCCAGCAGCCCGTCCCGGCGCAGATTGAGTATCGTCTGCGGCGAAACTTTCAGCCGGTTGACGGCCAGCAGCAGAAGCTCATGCCGCCCTTCGGCGTCGATGTCCCCGCGCTGTGCTAGCAGTTTCAATACTTTGCCGGAAACAAATCCCCGGTTGGTCGACAGGCAGCCGACTTTTACCAGATAGTCGCGGATAACCTCGGGCGAAGCCTTGGCAAACAGGCAGTGTGTTCCCGCCGTACCGAGAGGGATGTGGTTGCGGCACATCCATTCAAACAGATAATCGGCCACTTCCCGCGTCGCATTTTCATAAATGGTCAGGCGAAAAGGAACTCTCGGGTGCGAAAGTTCAAGAAAACGCATAGTCTTCTCGCGCAAAAAACGAATAACATCAAGCCGTCCGGCCGCATATTTGAGGATTTTCCGCTCATCATCAGGACTGGGAGCAATGCGTACCCGCTCGCGTTCGGGCGTATAATAGCTGATAATCTGCGCATCAGCCGCCTCTTTGTCAGCCAAAACCAACGGCAGCAGCGCATTAAAGTACCCGTAGTCGCACAGCATATCCAAAATTTCAGGATTCCTCAGCTCGGCGATTTCACTGCGGCGGGAACGGACAAACGCCAAACGTCCCGGCCAATTCAAATTCTTAAAATAAGCGTCAAATTCTTCGCCGCTTACTTTCTCTAAAATAATTCTGTCCATATGCGTAAAATTTAACAGCCTTATTATAAGCGGCTGTCGTTTCCGGAGTCAAGCTATTTTTGTCTATTAATAAAAAAACCGCCACAACCGCCGGCCGGCGGCACGCTTCACCAATCCGCGCCGCCTCATCACTCCGCGCTTCCAATGCTTCTCCCAAAGCACGGTTCCAAACCACACCTTCAAAAACACAGTTCCGAACCACGCTTTTTTAAGTTTCTCTCTTAAACCAATCAGGATTTGAATTTTGCCGTCTCCGCCCGGGCCAGCGCGTCGCAGCGTTCGTTTTCCGGATGTCCGGCATGTCCTTTGACCCAGACCCAACGGATTTCGTGTCGGCTGCGCAGCTCGTCCAGCCGCTGCCATAACTCGACGTTTTTGACCGGAGATTTCTTGTTGGCGGTTTTCCAGCCGCTCTTTTTCCAGGCATAAATCCATTTTTCAATCCCGTCCATAACATAGCGGCTGTCGGTATAAAGCGTAATGTTGCACGGCTCCTTAAGCGCCGCCAGCGCCGAAATGACCGCCGTCAGCTCCATGCGGTTGTTGGTCGTTTCCGCTTCGCCGCCGGAAAGTTCCTTTTCCGCGCCGTTATAACGCAATATGGCTCCCCAGCCGCCGGCTCCCGGATTCCCGGAACACGCTCCGTCCGTAAATATTTCCACTCGTTTCATTTGTCGTTTGTTCCTTATTTTGTTTTGTTCTCCCGGCACCGCAGCCGTCCGCCATATCTTTTCCCTTCAGGCCGCCGTTCCGGTTTATCTTCCGTTCCGCTTTCACATCGTATCGCCGCTGTCAGCCGCTATTCTCCGTCGCCTGTCTCCGTTATTCCGTTTCTTCCCCGCGATACCATTCCGCCGTTCCTTCCTCCGGCCGCAATTCTTCGTTTTATGCCGCCCCATCTTCAAATCGTCATTCCGTCTTCAGGTAACACGAGAAAAATTCGTTGGTCAACACCGCCAAATCAGCGTTTTTCCGTAGAGCCTGCGCCACAAACGACCGCAAATCGTTCTTGGAAATAAAAATCCGGAAACTCCGCGGCGTCGCGCCGTCCGCTCCGATGACCCCGTCCATCAGAAAATCCTCGCTGATATCGTCGGCAAAACGGATTTCTGCCTTTGCGCACGAAAACAGCGCCCGCGGCGGCACGCGCATCTCCATCGGCGTAATCAGATTGATGGAATTGTTTTCCGCCGCCAGATTCTCCAGCTGGCTGTCATAATAAAAGCTGACTTTCGTCTTGTCGCCGCCGACCAGAAGCGTATTGCACGACAGGTAAACCTCTTTCGCCACGGCATTTGAGCTGTTTTGTGCCAATAGCGAGAACCTGATTTTGACGTAACTTTCCTTTTTCTTTCCCCGTTTTGCCGGTGCGAAAAAGTCATCGTCGCCGTCTTTGCCGACCTCCAGAGTCTTGTTGGAAATCACCAGTTCAATATTCGGCTGCGGCCTTTTGCCGAACATTCCCGCAATCACCGCATACGGCGCCGGAACGTTGTTGGAGCCCGAACGGATATAAATCTGGCTGCCGGTCGTCGTCATCAGCGGCGCAATCTCCGATTTCGGGATATACGTCACCACAAAACCGTCGCCGTTGTCGTCGCAGCTGATAATATGATTGCGGACTTTGTTATGCGAGGGAATGGTACAGCCCGAAATGGCGTTTTCCAGCCAGCTCAAAAAGCGGTGCACGTTCTGAACCTTAACCTTGGCCTTGGCAACGTCGCCAAGCTCCAAATCCCGCGAACATTCGACGCCCCAAACCAATACGCCGCCCTCGGAATTGCCGAACGCGGAAATCGCCTTGCCCAGGTTGCGCCGGTCGTTCGGATGCAGCGAACGCATCGACTTCCCGTCCGAAACCGCCTGCTTAAAGTCCAGAAACAGCTCTTCCGTCTGCCGGCTCATAATAAACTCGTCAATGGCGTCTTCGCCGAAATAAATCAGTTTTTCAAAAATATCTTCCGCTCTGGACATTGCTCCGCTCCCGTTCCTGAATTGCCGTACCCGTCCGTTCCCGCCGCCGTCAGCCTGACCCGGCACCTTCCGGACGTTGCCTGTCCGGTCATTTCCGCTTTGCCGCTCCGACAAACCGGTTCCGGACGGTTCTCACCCGGCTATTTGAAAAAATCCCCGGCGTCAATCGCCGCCTTTGCCGCTTCCTCGGCCTCAAAAAACGGGTATTCGTCCTTCAGCCCCATCATCGCGGCAACCATAGAGGACGGAAATATCTCCAGCCCGTTTTTGTAATCCTTGACCGCCGAATTGTAAAACCGCCTTGCCGCCGCAATATGCTCCTCGGTCTCGCCCATCGCCTGCATGGCATTGCTCATCGCCGCGTCGGACTTCAGCTCGGGATAGTTCTCCGCCGTCAGCCGGAACCCGTGCATCGCTTCCGAAAGCTGCTGTTCGGCCTTGAACCGTTCCTCATATCCCGCCGCATTCATCGCCTTTTCGCGCAGCTCCGTCACTTTCATAAACACGTCTTTTTCGTGCTCCATATATTTTGCCGCCGCTTTCAGCAGATTCGGAATCAGGTCGTAACGTTTCTTAAGCTGTACGTCAATTCCCGCCGCAGCTTCTTTTAAGTTGTTTTTCTTTTTGACCAGCGAAACGTAAATCCCGTAAAAAAGCACCAGCGCTATGCCTGCAATAATCAGTCCGACCGTCATCAAAACCTCCTGCCGTCTTGTCTGTAAACATTAAATCCTGCCGTTAATTTAACCGGCGAGAGGTTAAAATTGCGTAAAAGCCTTGCCAAATCCGCAAAAACGTTCTATATACCGCATAAAACCACCTCAAAGGAGACAAATATGGAAAAAAATCTCTCATCACTCCCGACATCAGCCGCCACGCCGTCCGCCGGGCAAAATCCCGCGCCGGTTCCCAAAGCGCCCCTTAAAGCAACCGCCGAACCTTCCGCCGCCGCTCCCGGCACGGAGCAGCGTTTTACTGACGATACAGAGCAGCGTTTTATTGATATTGAAATGGCGCTGTCGAACCTTGAACGCACCGTAGAAGATTTAAATGACGTCATCATCAGACAGGGCAGGGACATCGCCTTCCTGCAAAAGCAGAACCGTTTCCTGACCGAAGCCCTGCGCAATGCGCAAAGCACTGTTAAACCGCTGGAAGAAGAAACTCCGCCGCCGCACTACTGATGAGTCGCGGCCGTTCCGCCCCGCATACTTCCTCTCCGTCACCCGCTTTTCTCCCCAAACCTCCCGTTCAACACGCCGCCCCCGCTCACTATTTTCCCAAAAAGCTCAACGCCGCCTGTCTTTCCGCCCCTTTCCAAACTTCTCTCTCCCGTAAAAAACGCTCAAAATCGCCCCGCTCAACTATTTCCCCAAAAAAAACTCAACACAGTCTTCCTCTCTCCCCAAAAAAGCCAAAAAAAACGCGCCCTTTCGGCGCTGTTTGAAAAATGAAAAAGTAATGCAGTTATATAAGTTGAAAAAGTAATCTGAAACATAAACTTAAAACAATAATAAACTGAAAAGGCAAAAAAACATTTCTCAAAACCTTTTCGCTGACTCCTCAATCGGGTTCCTCTTCAATCACCCCGGTCGGGTTCTTCTTTAATCGTACTCCCGCTCAGTCGGGAAAACAATCTCTCAAGCATCTTCCTGCCCGGAAAAAACATCTTTCCATCGGGAAAAATCATAAAAGCGCCCTCAAAACCGTAGCAGGGAATACTGTCGTCTCAAAGGCGCTCCGTATTTTGTGTGCACATTTCTGATCAGAAGGTTTTCCAATAATAGCAATAAAACCATCGGGCAATCCGTGATTGTCATTTTCAGCGGGCGAAACATCTGGCCGGACGTCCGCCTTTCGCATTTTAAAATGCTCTCACCTTATTTATGCTAACAGAAAGAAACAAAGCATAAATATCCGCGAAATAAATAAACAACTTTCAATAACTACATATATATATAATAGACTTAACAAACCACTTGCAAGGTAGAATAAATAAAAGCTTCATACAATACATTTTTAAGGTTGTTCACAGGATTATTTTTTTCGCGCCGGATTTTCGCCCGCCGGTCTGAAACGCCTTGCCCGCCGCCGCAACGCTTAATTGCCGCCTTTGCCCGGCCTCGCCGCCCTGAACAGAAATCCGGGAACGTCCTCGCCGTTTTCCTGCCGCAGAACCAGCGGATAGGCGTCAATTTCCGCAAACCCGGCGTCCTGCAGCGTTTTTTCCACATACGCCCGCTGGTGTTTGTAACGTCCCGTTGCAGTCAGGTAAAAGTCTTTGCCGCGTTCTTCGTCGGCGGATTCTGTCGTAAACCACAATTTCGGCATTGCCCGAGCCGCCTCCGTTTTCCCGCTTTCCGCCCGTCTGCGGTCAGTCCGCCGCATCAAATCCGCCGCCGCGGTCAGGATTTCTTCCAGATTCCCCATATAGCAGAAAACGTCAAACGCCAAAATCAGGTCATAGTCTTTGTGCGGTACGGCAGTATTTGCTTCCGTTCTCCCGGTCGGCACTTTCGTTGCCGTTCTCGCCAAAATCCCCGCTGCCTCCGGTTCCTCCGCCGGCTCCTTTGCCCGTCCGGCCGTTGCTCTCTCCGCCATCTCCCGCAGCAGCGCCGCCGCGTCCGCCTGATACAGCTCACGATACAGCCCTTTACGCCGTGCCGCCTCCAGCATATTGGCGGAAATGTCCACCCCGTCAAACGTATTGTCCGCCGTTTTCAGCGCCTGCGCCGCCAGTCCCGTGCCGCAGCCGAGGTCAAGCACGTCCCCCGCCGCCGCGCCGTGCCGCTGCAGAAATTCCGCCGTAATCTGCGGGTTCAGGCGCTCCAGAGTCTCGTCGTATGTGGCGGCGAAATTGTCAAATAGCTTTTCGGCATACAGCCTGTCGTCGCCGCTTTCCGCCGGCATACCGCTGATTCCCGCCAATATCCGCCGCGAAAAAACGTTGTCCGGCTCAATTTTCTGCCAGTTTTCGGCAATTTTCAGCGCCAGCTCGGCGTTCTCCGCCGCCAGCCCGGTCAGCGTCTCCATAATCCCCGCCGCAAAGTCCTCGCGCTCCGGCGCCCGCTGATGGGCGTTGAACATCAGCCCCAGCGCCTCCTCGTAATCGCCGAGGTCTTTCAGCACCAGCGCCAGATTGTAGCTGATTTCCGGCTTTTCCGGCTCCAGCACCGCCGCCGCGCGGTATTCTTCCAGCGCCTCGCTTTTACGACCGCTGCGGTAGAGCAGGGTACCGTAGTTTAAATGCGCCCCGGCGATGTCGCGCGTGATGTCAAAGCTCTTTTTATAATAAAGCTCCGCCCGTTCCAAATCCCCGCGCGCCAGATAAATGTCCGCCGCGCCCAACAGCGCCTCCGTCGCATTTTCGTCCAGATTCAGCACCTTATGGTATAATTGCAAAGCTTCGGTTTCGTCGCCCGCCACCCGCCGCACTTCTGCCAGCGCCAGCAGCCCGCCGGTATGGTACGGATTGGCCGCCGTTGCCCGCCGCAAATAATGTTCCCGTTCTGTCAGCTCTCCGCAGCTTTCCGCCGCCAGCAGATTGGCCTGAAAGTCGCTTTCCTGTTCGTCCGCCAGTTGCAAAAGCGTTTCTTTATCATTGGTATAAAAGCATAAATTGGCGCGCGCCTCGCTGTAATTGCCGTCAATGTCCAGCGCCCGGCAGAAACTCCTGACTGCCTCCTGATGGTCGCCGGTTTCTTCCTGCGTCAGCCCCAGAAAATTCCAGGCCTCTTTCAAATCCGGCTGCAAATCAGCCGCCCGCCGCATCGCCTCCAGCGCCTCGCGTTTCTTGCCGAGCATGCGGTACGTCAGCCCAAGGTTGAAGAAATGCGGGGCAAACGGCGTCGGCGCGTAACGTATCGCGGACAGAAAGCAGTCCGCCGCCCGTCCGGCGTTGCCCTTGCTCTGCGCGACCAGCCCCAGCAGGTTCCACACGTCCGAATTTTTCGGCATCGCCTCCAGCATTTTCAGATAAATCGCTTCCGCTTCGTTTAAGGCGCCGTTATTTTGCAGTTCAATCGCTTTCTGAAACATTAAATCGTATGACATATCAACACCTTATTCATTAAAATTATTCTAAAATATTAGCAGCCGATACCTTCCGCCCGTACCTGTATGCGTCCGTATCCGTTACGCCTCCGTTCATCCCCGTATGCTCCCGCCCGCACGCACTCTCGCCGGCCTTTTTTCCGCCGTTGCTCTTCGCGCCCTGTCGTTAGAACCCGTGGATTCCACCGGTTCGCCGCGCCTATGGCAGAAAATCGTTCAGCGCCCTCCGGATTTCCGCAATGTCGCCGTCGCTGCCGAGCCGGTGGTTGCTGTCCTTAAGCAACACAGCCTTAACGTCGTCTCCCGCAAGTTTCTGCGCAATCAGCGGCGCCGTGCGCCAGTCCAGCGACGCGTCTTTCATTCCTTGCAGCAGTCTTGCTTTTCCCGCGTAAGGGATTGTTTCTTTGTCCAAAAGCAGGTTTTCGTTGCCCGATTCAATCATCTCTCTGGTAATGACGTAGGTAAAATCGTTGGTTGGAAACGTGATTTTGCCGTCCCGCTCCAGAATCTCCCTGTGTTCGGGGCGGAAATAGGCCTCAAAGTATTTTTTCAGAAAGTCCGGTGCCGCCGCCAGCCCGAGGAATCCCTTGACTTTTTGCGGAAACTGCATCGCCGTCAGCAGTCCGAGCCAGCCGCCGAGCGACGCGCCCGCCGTAACGACGTCGCCTTCCGCCATCTCGCCGACAATCTCAAAAATCTGGCTTTTATAGGTATTTATCGTCGTTTCTTCAAACCTTGCCGCATCGGAGCCGTGCCCCGCGATTTCGTAACGGAAAAAGCCCATGCCGTGCTCAACGCACCATTTCCTGATTTCCTCAGGCTTGCGTCCGTAAGGGTCGGAACAAAATCCATGTGCATAAACCAGCGTAAAGCTTTGAGTTTTTGCGCCGTCCGGCTTAATGTATTCGTACTTCGCGGTATGTCCGCACTTGTAGGTGTATAGGGATTCTGACATCTGAACCTCGCCAAACAGATTAACGTTAATGGGAATATATACGACAAATGAGTAAAGATAAAGTAAAAAACACGGAAAATAACCGCCCGGCCGCTGCCGTTGCCGACGGCGCCCCCGCCATTTCTCTCGCAGCGGAAAACTCGGGAAAGGCGCACGGCGCCGCATCGCACCCCTCCGGAACCGCATTTCAAAACGCGCCGCAACCCTCCGGCGCCTCTGCCGCGTCAGGTACGTCCGCGCCCCGCGGCTCCGTTGAACCGGTGGTGCTGCAGGTTCTGCCCGAACTGGGGCAGGGCGGCGTGGAACTCGGCACGGTGCAGATTGCCGAAGCGCTGGCGCAGAACGGATACCGCACTTATGTCGCCTCGCAGGGCGGCCGGCTTGAATACGCGCTTGAACGCCTCGGCGTCAGGCACATTACTCTGCCGCTTAAGAGCAAAAATCCTTTTACAATCTTAAAAAACGCCGCCAAACTCGCGGAAATAATCAAAAAAGAGGGGATTAACATCGTCCATGCCCGTTCCCGCGCCCCGGCGTGGAGCGCGTATCTCGCCGCAAAAAAGGCCGGCGTGCATTATATGACCACGTTCCACGGCACTTACGGCCTGGGTCCCGGCGGCATCAAGAAAATATATAACCGCGTTATGACTCTGGGCGAGAAGATTATCGTCATTTCTTCGCACATCAAACGCCACGTCATTGAAAATTACTGTATGCCGGAAAATAAGCTCGTATTTATTCACCGCTGCGTGGATATGGAGAAGTTTAATCCCGACGCCGTCAGCGAAGAGCGCCTGAAATCGGTGATTGAACAGTACGACCTCCCGACCGACAGGCAGCTGATTCTCCTTATCGGCCGCCTGACGCACTGGAAAGGGCAGTGGCTGCTGATTGAAGCGCTGGAGAAACTGAAGTCGCGCGGCGATTTTCACTGCATTTTCACCGGCGACGATCAGGGGCGCGTCAAATATACCGAAAGCCTTGCCGCCCAAATCCGTGCTCACGGCATGGAGGGAGATTTTACCTTTATCCGCCACACCGACGACGTTCCGGCGTTGATGAAGGCCTGCGACATCGTCGTTTCCGCCTCGGTTGAGCCGGAAGCGTTCGGGCGCATTGCCGCCGAGGGCGAAGCGATGGGCAAAATCGTGCTCGCTTCCGATATCGGCGGGTCGCTGGACAATCTCAAGGACGGCGTTACCGGCCGCCATTTCGTTTCCGGCGACGCGGACGACCTGAGCCAAAAACTCGAGTGGGCGCTGGAGCTGCCCGCCGGCGAACGCAAAAAAATTGCCGCCGCCGCCCGTAATTTTGTAAAAGAAAACTTTACAAAACAAATAATGTGTGATAAAACGCTTGACGTCTATCGCGCTTTGGCGGAGAGTCCGCTGCGCTGACCGGGGAAATTCCGGCCTGCGCGCTGTTTCCGTCCCCGGCGCGGCAGACGGTAGTGAACGAAACAAAATCCCGGCTTGGCGTCAGGCGGCGCCGGTCGGACAACAAACTTAAACCAAAGGGGTATAATATGATTAAGATTGAACTGCCGGACGGCAGCATAAAAGAGGTCGAGGCCGGAATTTCGGGCTTTGAACTCGCAAATCAGATAAGTCATAATCTGGCGAAAGCCGCATTGGCCGTAGAAATTGACGGCACGTTAAAAGATCTCACTACCCCGCTCACTACCGATTCCAAAGTTAAGATTATCACCGCCAAAGACAAGCACGGGCTTGAAATCCTGCGCCACTCCTGTTCGCACGTTATGTCCGAAGCCGTTAAGGAGCTGTGGCCGGACGTTCAGGTAACGATCGGCCCGTTCATTGAAGACGGTTTCTATTATGACTTCTCGCGCAAGGAGCCTTTTACGACCGAGGATTTCGCCAAGATTGAAGAGAAAATGCGCGAAATCGTCAAACGCGACGAGAAAATCGTCCGCGAGGTCGTCAGCCGCGAGGATGCCGTTGCGCTGTTCAAGTCGCGCGGCGAGCATTATAAGGTTGAGATTATTGAAGACCTGCCGGCGGACGCGGAAATTTCGCTTTACCGTCAGGGGGATTATGTTGACCTCTGTCGCGGCCCGCACGTTCCCTCAACCGGGCATATCGGCAATGCTTTCAAGTTAATGAAAGTGGCCGGGGCCTACTGGCGCGGCGATTCGAACAACGAAATGCTGCAACGCATTTACGCAACGGCGTGGGCGGACAAAAAAGACCTTGACGAATACCTGCACCGCATAGAGGAGGCCGCCAAGCGCGACCATCGCAAACTCGGCAAGGAAATGGATTTGTTCCACTTTGAGCCCGAATATGCGCCCGGCGCAGTTTTCTGGCACGACAAGGGTTACCGGATTTACCGCCGCCTGATTGAATATATGCGCAACCGTCAGGAACACAACGGCTATGAAGAGGTTTCCACCCCGCGCATTATGGACCGCTGCCTGTGGGAAACCTCCGGCCACTGGGAAAAATACGGCGCGCACAACTATTCCGGCCAGACCGAAGACGGCAAATGGTTCTGCATCAAACCGATGAACTGCCCCGGCGGCCTGCTGGTCTACAAACAGGGGATTAAGAGCTACCGCGACCTGCCGCTGCGTATGGCGGAGTTCGGCAAAGTCAACCGTTACGAGGCTTCCGGTGCCCTGATGGGCTTAATGCGGGTGCGCGAATTTACGCAGGACGACGCGCACATCTTCTGCACCCCCGAACAGATGGAAGAAGAATGCATCACGACGATGAAGCTGATTTTTGACATCTATAAGGACTTCGGCTTTGACAAAATCAAGATTTACCTCTCCACCCGTCCGGAAAAGCGTATCGGTTCCGACGAAATCTGGGACATTTCCGAGAAATCGCTGGCGAGCGCGTTGGAAAAGCACGGCTACGAGTATGAAATCAACGAAGGCGAGGGCGCTTTCTACGGCCCGAAGCTGGAGTTCATCCTCCGCGACGCCATCGGCCGCGAATGGCAGTGCGGCACGATTCAGGTCGATATGAACCTGCCGCAGCGCTTTGACATTTCCTATATCGGCGAAGACGGTGAAAAGCACCAGCCGGTTATGCTGCACCGCGCGCTGTTCGGCTCGATTGAGCGCTTCTTGGGCATCCTGATTGAACACCACGCCGGCAAGCTGCCGCTGTGGCTGTCGCCGGAACAGGTCGTCGTTATGCCGGTAACCTCCGCGTTTGACAATTACGCCGAAGAGGTCGCCAAAACCCTGCGTCAGGCCGGGCTGACCGCCAAAACCGACCTCCGCAACGAAAAAATCAACTATAAGATTCGCGAACACTCGGTCGAGAAAATCCCGGTCATTATGGTTGTCGGTGCCAAGGAAGAGGCGGACAAGACGGTAACTATCCGCCGCCTGGGCTCGGAAAAGCAGGAAGTTATGCCGCTGGCCGAGGCCGTCGCCGCATTGGTGAAAGAGGCGGAAATGCCGCATAAGAACGAAGCCTGAAGATAACTCGGCCGGTTTCCGCCAACCTCCTCCGCCCGAAAGGCGAGGCACGAAGGCGGTTCCGGCAGGCTCTCAGACCTTCATCTGACCGGAAACACGGTGCTTCGGCACCGTGTTTCTGTTTATTACAAGCCTTACAGAAAACCCCGAGTTTACTCGGGGCTGAATGCTAAGGTGTCGATAGACACACCGCTCCACGCCAACGAGCGTGGTCAAACCGTTAGGTTTGTATCCTTAATAGAACCCCAAGTTTACTGGAGGATATTTATAGTTCAAATTGCGTTAGCTGGTAGAAGTTTATCTGGCTTTTCGGTATAATCCGTCCGCTCCGGCTATTGTCTGCCTTTCAATTTCGCCATTCAAACAAATCCGTCTCCGTCCGCTCGGCAAAGTTGTCCATAAAAGCCGTAAGAATTTTGTCAAAAAATATTGACATTTGTCATTTTTGATTTTATAAGATACACAAACTTTATTATTTTTTTAACTTTAATTTTTATGTTATGGAAAATTTATTATTACAAACTAAAGAGTATGTTAAAGAATTGATGGTAAACTACTTTAAATCGGCAATTCCATCATTGGAAAAAGTAGACAACTTTCCCTTTCTGGCGAATAATTTTATGGATAACAAAAAGCTCTTGTGGCTTTGGCTGCTGCCTGATGGAAGAGCCATTTACTTCTCAGACAACAGGAATTTCGGAGTATTGGTTAAATGTCCTGATAAGATTGAAGCCATAAGCCCGGATTTTGCTGCCGAACATTCCCCTTCATGTAAAATTTACGATGCAATATATTATCGCAAAGTATATGACAAAAAGAAGGATGACGGCAAAAGCTATAATACTTGCCCGGGAGAGGGATTGGTCGTTGAATTCCTTTATAAGGACTATAATGAATTGTTAGCTCTGCAATATGTTGAGGCTATGGATTGCGAAAAAAAAGGCAGATATGCTGACCAACAAACAACCTTTTCTAATCGGATGTTATGGAAAAATCACGAAAACAGACCGTTCCAGCTAAGGATTGATGGCTTTTTACTTAGCGAAGATTATGAAAAGATTGTAGATTTTAACAAAATGCATAAAACCACTTTAACGCCGGATGTGGAAGAATATGAGAAAAATCCCTGGTCAAAAAAGCTTTTTGATACATTCAAAACTACTTTTTTCCCTTTAGAATATAGTTTTTCTCAGATAGATCTGGCATCTCTCCAATTGGATTTTAATTCTAAGAAGGGATTTATATATAAGAACATGCTGGACGTTTTTTTAGAAAAAGGAAACAGCTTACGCGTAATAGATAATTCTGGAAAATCTTGTTTTGAGCGCCAGTCATGGAGCGACAAAGGCGAAAACGCTCCCAAAGTAATTTATTGTTTTCCGGCGGTAAAAAATCTGGAAACGTTGTTTGAACGCCAAAAAGAATTTTTTGCCAAAGAAAAATCTGCTCAGGAAATCCGGGAATTCTACGAAAGTCTTGTATGCGGATTTGCTTGGAGAAAGCATGTAGATTTGATTATCATCGGACATGATGAAAAAGGAAATCCTCAATTCCGCTTATTATAAGCATCTGCTTATTATAAACCCAAACCGACACACTCTTAACCCAAAAACGCTTCCGATAAATTTCGGAGGCGTTTTTTATAGTTCAAACATAACACTACCTCGCAAGCAGGTAGATACATTCCCACTCCGTCATTCTTTCACCCGAATCTCCATTAAGGCACACCGCATATATTTCCCGTTAAACAAATCTTAAACTTCCCCGGTTACACTGATTATAAATCAATTACGCGCCGTATCCAGCCGGCGGACAACATCATCAATCAGGTGACGAGGTGCCGTATGTCAAAACTGTCTTTCTTAAATATCGTACCGCTGGCCGCTGCGGTTCTGTATCCGGCAGCCGCCGCCCGGGCAGCGTCTCTTGCCGCTGCCGCGCCGGTAACCGTAACGGCGCCGGATATGGAGCTTTCCGCTGAACTTGAGGCGGCATCGTCGCCGCGCGCCAAAACACCGGGCGTCTACATTATCCCGGATGACGTGCGCTGTTACGTTCGCAAAGAAGACCGCGTTACTTTCTGTACCGACCATGACGGCGCCCCGATAAACGGCGAAATGCGCAAATACCGCGAAGATGAGCTGATTCGCACCTATCCGCTGAAAGACGGCGTTTTGAACGGAACCGCCGTTTCCTATTACATCAGCGGCGGCATACTGGCAGAAAAGCCCTATAAAGACGGTAAGCTGGACGGTGTCGCCAAAACCTATTATAAAACCGGAAAAGAGGAAACCGTCGTCCCGTATACGGCCGGAAAACGGGAAGGCGTTGCCAAATATTACTATCAAAACGGCTATATGCAGGGGCAGGGGATTTACATCGGCGGCCGCCTTAACGGACCGTCCCGCCTCTACGATGAAAACGGTGAGCTTGTATACGAACTGGCATACGAAAATGATACCGTCGTTTCCGCTTACTGCATGTATAAAAAGAATCCGGATACCGGCAAGCGCTACCGCAAGGATCTTGACGCCGGAATTGTCGATTTGATAAACCGCAAACAAATTGCCCCCAAGCCGGTAATTATTGAAAACAAATGCGCCATGGAGCGGGTTTCCGAATAACGCCATGCCAAATAATATCAAACAAATTCGTAAATCTCTGGGCATAAGCGTTACCGAACTGGCGCAAAGGCTTAATATGTCGCAGGGCAACCTGACCAAAATAGAAAACGGGCAGGTGGATATGAAAGCCGAAACCGCCGCTGCTATTGCTGCAATTCTGCAATGTCCGCTGGATAAGCTCATCACTGAGGAAAAAGACAACGCTTCGCCGCTTGCGCTGCCGCTCAACCTGCCGGCGGACAGTCGTACCGTAACTGTGCGCGAGGATAATATGGCACCGACATTGGCGCCCGGAGACATTGCCGTTGTTCGTCCCTGCCAAACCAAAGGTACCGACGGCATATATCTGCTGCACCGCCAGGGTAGGGACGTCTTGCGCCGCTTGCAGACACTTTCTGACGGCAGAATAGCGGTTTTGTGCGACAATCGCGCTTATCTCCCCGAATATGCCACCGCCGCGGAACTGGAGATTTCCGGACGCGTCATCAGCAAAATCGCCGTCGCGCCGATAGCCTGATAACGTTCAGACCTCATTGCTGTAAAAAAAATTCCACTACATCTCCGCCGGATATTCCCCGGTATTTTTTGTATGTGCCATTGCTCTATTCATCCTCCCCCGATAAATATTTCCCCATCAAATCACTTTGTACATAAAAAGTACCATAAAATCATTATGTTATACAAAATATTCTCCACCATGAATATCTGGACAAATATTCACAATAAGAATATTTAACTTTTAGAAACAGAAAACGGAAAGAATAAAAAAACAACCCGCCAGCCGAAATCGGGAGTTTGCCATACAAAAAATCCGTTGCAACCATACACAACGGATTTTTTTTTAATATTTCCTACCGGCTATAGCGGAGCCGAAAAGCTTTAAGCTTTGGACGCTGAGTCAACGGTTAAGGCTGCCCGACGGCAGCAACCGCAAACCTCTTAGGTTCGGCCAGTATTGCCATAAAAGTTTGTTCAAGATTATACAGTTTCTCCTTTTCGTAAGCGATTGCCAGTTGAATGGAATTACCGTATTCCCGAATAATCATCTCTTCTTCTTCACCCATCATGCTCGGGCGTTTCCCCAAGGCAAACAGGTTTTCCCGATTGTTTTTGGCAAGTTTCTGCATTTCCATCGGTACGCCGGAAAGAACCACCAGCGACCTGTTGATTTCCAAAATCCGCATCACCTTGCCGAGAACCATCTTGTCCATTCTCGGTTCCGGCCATACCAGATGCGCAATTTTCGTTTTGGATATGACGTCGGCTAAATCGGCAAGCTGTTCGTCGGAAAAATAACATCCCGTCAAATCCAGATAAACCAGGCTGCCAAGTCCTCTTATCGTATCCAGCAGCAGCTCAAACAACACCGGGTCGTCATTAAAAATAAAACACTTGACGGCCAGATTTCTGAGCTTTTCTTTCTTTTTCAGCCGCAACAGCATATTTCTGAGCATTTCTGCATCGGAATATTTGTTTTTCATCATAGAGTTTTTGAGCATCCCGCGCGCCGTCGTATAAAGTCCGCCGATATTGCCGTCTGCGACAAAAACTTCGACGGAACCGATGCCGATGGAGAACTTTCGCAGCTCCAAGCTGTTGTCCAGCCACAGGTATGCCTCTTCCAAATCCTGCTTTTTCAAACAGGGGCGTTTCAAAATAATCTCTTTCGCGCTCGCGTCATAGTAGCCGAAAGAGTTTCTTGAACCGCATTCGTTGGCTAAGCCCCTCATTTGCGCTCCTTTCTTTTCCAGGGGTTAAAGTTAAACACAACCGTTAATGGATTTTACACAACCAACAATTGTATCGTCTTGTTTTCTATACATATACTATAACAACCCGGAAAGAAATGCAATACTTTTTTATTTATTATTGTATTATCTATCGCAGAAATAGTTTATCGGTTCATATAACTTTTTATATTGATTTTATATAAGTTTGTATATGTTTCAAATCAAAAGGTGATATTTTTTCGGATTTGTTAATAAATAAAGGTAAAACTCCGCTAAAAGAATTGTCAAACAAAATAAAAAAAATTATAGTACCCGCAGTGTAATTTTTGAAAGTCCGACCATGATTTTGATAGAAAATCCGGCTTACGGATATGCCGTTTTGGCGTTTTTGCTTTTTTTCTGCCTTTATTATGCCGTAATTTGCCGCGTCCGCCTGCTGCACAAGGCTGCGGAATATAATGATATTTACGGCAAATACAGCGAGTTGCAGCTCAAACACGCCGTTACCGAATCCAAATTTGCCGACGTTATTTCCGGCGCGGCAAAAGCCGAATCGGAGAAAATGTCGCTTCAGAACGCCGTTACCGGGCTGGAACGGGATTTGAGCGCGCAAAAAGCCGCCGCCGCCGCCCGCGAAGAAGCTATGGCTGAAAAAATCCGCTATCTGGAAAAGATAAAAGAAGAGCTGACGCTGAAATTTAAGGATATTTCCAACGAAATTATCAAAGCTCAGCACGAGTCGTTTTCCGCCGAGCAGAAAACCGCGCTGTCGGCGCTGCTGTCGCCGTTTGCCGAGCAGCTTAAGGCGTTTAAGACGGAAGTCGCCAGCGCCCGGGAAGAAAGCATAAAAAGCAAGTCCAGCCTTGATACCCAGCTGATGAACCTGATGGCGCTGAACCAAAATCTCAGCAAAGACGCCCAGAGCCTGACCGAAGCGCTTAAAGGCAACAAAAAGGCGCAGGGCAACTGGGGCGAATTCCAGCTTGACCGGCTTTTGGAAAGTTCCGGCCTGCGCAAAGGGCAGGATTACGACACGCAGGAAGCGTATTATGGCGAAGACAAGCGGCTTTACCGCCCCGACGTCATTATCCATCTGCCGGAAAACCGCGATATTATCGTCGATTCCAAAGTCTCCCTGAATGATTATCTTGAAGCCGTCAATGCCGACAATGCGGACACGCAGCAAAAATTCCTGCAAAAAAACCTTGCCTGCGTCAAAGCGCATATCGACGAGCTGTCCGCCAAGGAATACCAGAAGCTGCTTAAAGGGAACACCCTGAATTACGTCATTATGTTTATCCCGGTAGAAAGCGCCTATGTTGCGGCGCTTGAGGCCGACAACAACCTGTACGATTATGCGTACCGCCGCAATGTCATCTTGGCGACGCCGCTTTCGCTGATGCCGGTTTTGCGCACGGTGGAAAACCTCTGGCGGATAGACAGCCAGAACCAGAACGTGCAGAAAATAGCCGAACTCGGCGGCAAGATTTATGACAAGCTCGCCGCTTTCGTTGAGGATATGAAAGCCATCGAGCGCGGTTTAAACCAGGCTTCCAACGCTTATAACAACGCCATGACCAAGCTTTCCGGGCGCGGCTCCGCATTGTCGCAGGCTGAAAATATGAAAAAGCTCGGCGCCAAAACCGGAAAGGCCATTGCGCTCGCCCTGAACGACAATGATTTGCTTTTGACCGCCCCTGACACCCTGGCCGATACCGCCCCGGCAGCCAATACATCTGCCGCAGCCGTTATAAGCGGCACATCTGGAGCAAGCGCTCAGGCTGACACACCGGCAACAACAGTTCTAACCGACACACGGGCAGCAAACACTCAAACCGAAATACCGGCAGCAGCCGCTCAAACCGAAACATCGGCAACAAATGCCGCAACTGAACCTGCAGGAGAAAAAAATGTCTGATTCCCCAAACAACGCGCAATCTTCCCTTAACCCCGGCGCCTCCGCCAAATCGCGCCGCATCGTTTTTACCGGCGGCGGCTCGGCCGGGCACGTAACACTGAATCTTGCGCTGATTCCCTGGTTTCTTGAACAGGGGTGGCAGGTATCGTACATCGGTTCCAAAGGCGGCATGGAGCAGGAACTTGTCTCCCGCTTTCCCGAAGTCCGCTACTACGGCATTTTAACCGGCAAGCTGCGGCGCTATTTTTCCTGGCAGAATTTTCTCGATATGGCAAAAATACCGCTCGGCTGCCTGCAGGCATGCTGGCTGGTGCGCAAAATCAATCCCGACATTATCTTTTCCAAAGGCGGCTTTGTGTCGTTTCCGGTTGTGGTCGGCGGCTTCGTGAACCGCAGACGCATTTTTATGCATGAGTCGGACATAACGCCCGGACTGGCCAACAAGCTGAGCCTCCCGTTTGTCGGTACGTTCTTTACGACCTTTCCCGAAACGGTGCAGTCCGTTTCCCGAAAAGGAAAAGTATCCTGCGTCGGCCCCGTATTGTCCGACCGCCTGTTTAACGGCAGCCGCGAAAAAGGCGCCGCATTTGCCGGGCTGGATCCTACCAGACCGACGGTTATGGTCATCGGCGGCAGCCTCGGCGCCCGCAGCCTGAACGAAGCCGTCGCCCGAAATCTGCCGCAAATCCTCGCTAAATACCAGCTGATACATATCGCCGGCAAAAACGGTTTTAATCCTGAATTGCAGGGCAGGGGCTATGTCCAGTACGAATATGTCGATACGGAGCTGAAAGACCTGATGGCGCTTGCCGATATTGTCGTTTCCCGCGCCGGCTCCAACTCTATTTTTGAATTGGCGAGCCTGCATAAGCCGATGATTCTGGTGCCGCTGCCGGCTGCGTCTTCCCGCGGCGAACAGAGCCTGAACGCCCAAAGCTTTGTCGACAAAGGCTATGCCGAAATCATCCGCGACGAAGATATCGCTAATCCCGAAATTCTGCTCCCGATGCTGGATAAGGTTTATGCCGGCCGTGCCGCCTATACCGGAAAAATGCGCGAAAACCCGGTCAAAATCACCTCCGCCGCCGCGCTTTGCGAACAAATCTGTTCCGCTGCCGGCTGCAAATAAAACACCAGCGCTGATAAAATATCGGCAGCAACTAAAGCTTCGGCGGTCAATAAGACGCCAACTGCTAAAACATCAGCCGCAAACAGAGCGCGGTTCGTCCTTTCCGTTGCATTCTGTTTATCCCGCCTGCACAAAACCCGCTGCCGCGCCATCATAAGATTTGCCGTCGGCAGGCGCAACATTCGTATTTATCCGGCCGCCCGCACCGCGCAATCGCTTCCTGCCGGTGCGCTGCCTGTTCTGCTCTCCGTACCCGGTACCTTATTTATCTGCCGCTTGCGCTTTTTCGTCAGGTTTCAAAGCTTTTTGCCAGCCTTTTGCCGCCCGGGAAAAGGTAAAGCCCCGCCCGCGCCGCCGGGTATTCTCGCCCGGTTTGCAGATAATTCCGCACACCGCGCCTTTGCGGCAGCCGGTAATTTCCGGCGCGGTAAACTTTTTCCCTTCCAGAAAACACCGCGCCATATCGGCCATAATCCGCGCCTCCGTATATTGTCCGCTGATGCCGTAATCGTCCAGCATCGCCGCAAAGAACTTTTCGCCGCGAAACCTTTTGCGGATATTTTCCGCCGCCGCAATATGTTCGGGCAAAAGCAACCCCCGCCCGGTCAGCAGGCTGATAAAGTCGCGGTAAACCAGCGGATTGCGCCATCCGCCGCCAAACATCAGAAAATAACGCGGAAAATCAAACTCTTTCGGCAGAAATCTCAACCCCATAAACACCGTATAGGCCGCAAAATATTCCACCGTGCGCAAAATATCCTGTTCCGCCAGCGGATAGTTTTTAAGCCGTTCCGCCATACGGTACAAATGCGGCCCTGACGATTTCGGCGGCACAATGTCCAAAAAATTGTCGCCGTCCGCCGTAACCGCCGCCTCATCGTACAAATCTTTCAGCAGCATGCTGTTAATGTGTCCGCCTGCCGCCAGCTTGCCGTCTTCGTCAAAATCGGCGCCGTAAAAAGCCTTTGCCAGCATATCCGCATAGTGGTTGAACGGCCCGCAGTCATAGCCGCAGACCTTTTTGCGCAGGGTCGCGCCGCTGCTGACCAGCGCCAGATTGGCGGTATTTCCCCCGTTGATAAAACAAACCGGAAACATCCCGCGCTTGGAAAGGGCGTAACTGAGGTGCAAATTGTGCACCGGCGCCAGCGGCGCTCCTTCGCCGCCGTTGAAAATATCGTCGGAACGGAAATCGTAAACCACCGGAATCCCGGCCTTTTTCGCCAGCCCCGCCGCGTCGAACATCTGCGTCGTAAACGGCTCGCCGCCGCCGGCCGAAGAGGGCGGATTGTGTTCACCCGTCGACTGCCCGTGCAGCCCGATGGCCGCCACGTTTTCCCGCGGCACGCCGCTTTTCGCCAACAGTTCCTCCACGGCTCCGGCCAGCAGTTCGGTATAAGTTTTAAGTGCCGGGCGGAATTTCGGCAGTTTCGCCGCCTTGTCCATATCCGACCCGAGGGCGATAATTTCTTCCCGCAAATCAAGCATATCCTGCCGCAGCGCCGCAGGGTAGGGAACCGACACGCCAGCAATGTCGCGGATACTTCCGGCGCCGGAAAACTCCGTCATCACCACATCTGCCGCATCAAGCGAATTTCCCGTCATTATCCCAATCGTAATCATTGCGCCTCCGGTAGAATATTTTTTTATTAACAATATCATATCCGCCAATTCTTAATATCGGCTTAATCCTGCTGCACACTCGGGATAAACCTCTTTCCCGCCTCTCCCCGCTCTGCCGCCAGCCTGTCCTTTTCCCCGCATGCCGCCGTTACATACCGCCGCGAACGCGATTCATGTTGACAAAATTTTGTGCCATATCTATACTCCGCCGCGATATTCTATTTTTTTAACTAATTTTATACCAATTATTATGAAAAAAAATGCTTTTGCCATGATTTTGATTATGGCCTGCGTTGTATTGGCCTCGTGCAGTCCGCGTGTAACTGCTCTTGGCGACACGGGATTATACGCATTCACCGACCCGAAGACACAGCTGGCCGGCGTTACCGACGAAGACGGGAAAGTTCTCATTCCGGCCTATGCCGAAGAAATCGTCCCGCTCAAAGACGTTCTCGTCTGCTATTCGCCGCAACACAGGGGGATGGTTTACCGCCTGAACGGCGAACCGCTGTTTTTCGAAGAGTTTGACTATGTCATCGACAGCGGAGATTTCCTGCAGTGTCTGGAACGCTACGGCATGTACGTTTACGTCTACGGCAGCGGCAAACCCGTCGGCCCGTTGCGTCCGTGCCACGTTTCTTACCTCAACAACACGTTGATTTTCAGTTCAAAATTTGAAGTCAACGTTTACAATCTGGCGGACAAAGAAACCGAAGAGATTTTCTACCGCCGGCCGGAAGGGGATGTAAAAAGCTTCGCCTGGCTTGGCAAAAAGAAAAAGCTGGTTACCGGCCTGTGCGTCGGCGAAAGCCGCTATGCCTCCCGGATTGCCTGCGGCGAAACGCTGGATACCGACGACAATGCCGTCGTCTGCCGAACGCCGTACGGAACCGCCGTCGGTGAAGACAATGGCGATTTCTGGACATTCCTGATTCCGTCCACGGACAGTACCGCCGCCGCTTTGACCGACGTCCCCAAAGAAAGCTGGCTCGTTTATGACCAGAGCCGCGGCTATGATTTTCTTGTCGTTCCGCAAGGCTGGGGCATGGACATCAAACAGGTCGACGGCAGGTTTGTCAAAACGTTAAGCTGGCTCGGCTGGTGGAGGCTGCATCGCCGTTTGGAAGAAATCGGCGAACTCGGCGGTCTGCACGTCGCACGCATTGACAGGCTGGAAACGGAATAGCCGCTTTCCCGCCGCCGGGGCTTTCCGCCCGGAGCGCTCTGCGCCAATCTCCCGCTTAGGTTTACAGCTTAAGCGGGAGATTTTGTTTAAACAGCCCGAATACCCGAATTTCTCCCCAACCGTACCTGCCTTTTGCCGCCTGTTGTCAAATACTTCCGTTCCAGTCGTTTATTGTCATCTATTATTGGCCAGCCATCATCATCTGTCGTTAAATATTCCCGCCTTCATCGCCCATGGTTATTTTTGTCCTTTTTGTACATATTTCTGTTGCAAAATAAAATCTTCCCCTTATAATCAATACCGACAATAAATTTTTATTCACCATTAAAAATATCAAATTATGAAAAAATTATTTTATGGGCTGATGATATGCGCATTGGCATTCATCGCCACAAGCTGCGGTTTCAAATCCGAAGAAAAGCCCTTGCACGGCAGTCTTGTAACCTTCACCGCGCCCGATGACGGCTCGGACGGCATTTTGCTCGGCGTCAGGGAAAAAACGCCCAATCCGGACGATAGCCGTGTTATCGTTACGCCGGCCCGTTATGCGTCCATAACTGCCGACGACAACGTTATCATCTGCCGCGTCAGCGACCTTAAGGTGGAGGCTTATAAGCACGACGGCGACCCGATTGGAAACGGCGAGTTTGAAACTTTCACCCGTATGCCGCGCGAAGAAGTCGTGTACATGGGAACGAATTACAAAACAAGCACCTGGTACTTTCCGGCACAGGACGAAACGTGCGCCGTCAAATCCTCTTATCAGGGGCTGAAGCTGCTTTTCCTGCGCCTTGATACCGGGGTGTGGGAAGTGCGTTCCTATGACGGCAAAACGCTTTGGACGACGCCGGGAATGGCTGAAGGGCGCAAGTATTGGCTGATAAAAGATGCCAAAGCGCCCGGCGAAGAGTTTTATTTTGCCGTAACCGGCGGGAAAACTCCTGCCTGCACGTTGTATGACTGCAACGGCAAGGAACTCAAAAAGCTGAACGCTTCGCACTGGCGCCTGACGCAGAAAAAGCTGAAAGCGCAAAAGGAACTTGACGCGGAAACCGTCTATGCTGAAATTGACGGCATCAGAAAGTTCTGACCGGAAATTCTGCCGTTTTTTTGTTCCGGCCGTATTCGTTATCTCTGCGGCTGAACGCCGCTTTGATTTCGGGGTTTCCCCGTTTCGCTAAAAACACAGGCCTCTGCGCCTGTGTTTTTTTGTTCAAATCCGCAAAACAAAGGCTTTTGAGAGTACAAAAAAAACGCCGTTATCGGGTACCTTCCGATATCAGGCGTCCTTTTAATCAAACTGGCGGAGAGACAGGGATTCGAACCCTGGGTACCCCGTGAAGAGTACAATTGATTTCGAGTCAACCGCATTCGACCACTCTGCCATCTCTCCGTTAGAACCGATATATAAAAGCAAATAAAATAAAATGCAAGCAAAATTCTGCGGCTTGTGGAACTTTTTTTTGCCGCTCCGGCTGCCGATATGCCTGCTCTGCACTTATCCGCCCCGCCTGAACACCGTTACAGCCTGTTTCGCCGCCCGCTATATTCTTTATATTCTTTTCCGCAATTGCCCTCTTCGCCGCCGGCGCCGCTTTCCGGCTGAGCGGTTTAACGCCCGTTGTCGCCGCGGCGGTAAGCCTTTGCCTGTCCGTCCATTCCCCATTGGTTAAGGCGGGAAAGGACTTCGTCTTCTGCAACAACCCGGTCGATGCTGTGATACGGATATTTTTCCATCATCTTGCCGAACCAGACCGCAACTTCCCCCATTTTCACCCGGCGGCTGCCGGTGTCAACCGTCCCGTAATCCAGAACCGTATCAGCCTCAATCCCTTTAACAGCCTTGTAAATGCGATCCTCAAGCGCCAGCGAACACAGGGTAGGGCCCAGCTCCGACAAAATGCTGTCGTCATAGTCGCTTGTTCTGTATGCGATGTCGCTGTCATTATCGTCTTTTCTATTGTCTTCGGGAAGTTCCGCCGAAGCCGGCTTTTTCTGCATAACATGTTGCAGTTCATGGATAATAACTGCCCCCACCGGCGAAAAATCGCCCTCGGACAAATCTCCGCTGCCGTCAACGCCGAAACTCAGCCCGATAGTCTGCCCGCGCCGGTACCAGTAAGCCACGGCATTGGCGTAATCGTCATGTTCCACCGATGTAAAATACCACAGGCTGTCGTCTTTAATTTCCTGTTTTTGCAGCCATTTTTGCAGCATTTTTTTGCTTATGGCGTTGGCTTCCGTACTGTCGGCATAGGAAATCACAAACCGCTCATTGTTGTCATAAAGGGCCTGCGCAAACTTCTTCGTTCCCGGATACCGGGCAGCCTTTTGCGCCAGAGTTTGATAGTCTTTATAATACCGCCCGAAAACTTCGTTTCGCTCGTCAATCCAGCCGGCGCTCTTCTGCAAAACTTCATCATAGTTGTCGCCGTACCGCAATACTTTCTCAAAATAAAGAAAGGTCTTCAGGTTATTGTAATCGCTTAAATCGACTTCGTCTTTGGTTCCTTTGACGCGGCTGATTTGCGCCAGCATCTTATAAGCCGTAATCTGATATTCTTTTTTCTGATTATAAGTCAGGGCAGGGCTGTTCTGCACCGCTTTCGTCGCGTTAATGCCGTTTTTGACGATTTCCCAGAAGTTGGCGTTGTTTTCGGGGCAGTGGTTAAAATTCCTGTCCCTCAACTCCGGCGCGTCGGTATGGATAATCAGCTCGTTGATTTCCTCTTGCGACAGCGGTTCTTTCTCTTTCAATGCCGTCAGATTGTACCTGTCAATAACTTCATGATAAATCTCCGTATAATTAACCTGCTGCCCGTTATTTTCTTTTTCTTCCTGATTCTGCTTAGGCGAACAGGCCGTCAGCGTCATCGCCGAGGCCAACAGGAAAGGGGTAACCCGGCGTAGCACTTTTCCCGGCAAAACAAACGGCTTCGCCTTGCGTTCGGTTCCGAAAACCTTTACCTTTTCTGTCAAAAATCCCGTATAAACATCTGCTTTCATGTTTTTTCCTTCCGGTTCCTGTCCCTTAATCTACAAAGACCACCTTCGCCAGTTTGCTGTTCATGGCATAAAACTGATTATTTCTTTCCACGACAAACAGATAGCGGTTTCTTTTCAACGGCAGCATCAACTCTTCATGTACAAAATCTATGGCAAAACTCTCCGCAGCGCTGCGCAGAACCGCCGATTGCGCCGTTTCATTGACTTCGAGCCGCATGTCGGCGCCAAAGCCCAGCCCGGACTTAATCTCCAGCAGCACTTCTCCCAGTTCGTTCAGCAAAAAGCAGCCCATTTTTCTTTCCTCTCGTTGTTTTTCCGTATGCCGGCATCATTTCAGTGCCGTATGCTTTCTCGCATCAATATATAGAAGTATACACCAAAAATCGCTGCGGCACAACAAAAAAATGCGACACCAGCCGCCTGCGTTTCTTCAAACCGCCCGTACCATATCTTTAAGCCGTTTTTCCGGTCTTTGCAGCCTTGCCGCCCACAGCGGCTTTTCCGTCCGTTTCCGGCGTTATGTTCCCGTTATTCCGATTGCAACAGGCTGCGCAAATATGCAATATCGTCAAGCCACGGGCGGACGTCTGTCGGAATGCCGTGCCCGGTTTCCATGGTTATCAATGCATTGTCGGCGGTAAATTCCATTACCAGCCGCCGGAGGTCATAATTGCCTTCGCCGTAGTGTCTGTGGTCGTCGCAAGTGCTCGCAACATCGCTGTCGCACAGGTGGTACATCGCCGGCTTGAGCGCCGCAAACTCGGACAATACCTCATAAATATCGCGGTTATAAGTATTTGCCCCGCAAATGGCATGTGAAAAATCAAGACAGAACTTTGCCCCCGTTTCGCGGATAAAACGCCTGATTTCGTCGGGCGTAATGCCGTGCAGCTCGCGTTTGGTCTGCGAACAGTATCCCGGCAGGTTTTCCACCGTCAGGCGCGCATCGCCGAATGCCTTAAACTGGCGCATGCTTTCTTCCAGGTATTTCTCGCCGCGCCAAAGCCCCGGATGCAGAATAATCATCTCCGCCCCCAGCATATCGGCAAACTGCTGCGACGACATGAGCCTCTGCCGGTTGTTTTCAAATTCTTCCGGATTGGAAATATCCAGTTTCTGTATGGCGTGCGGCGCATGGATAACCGTCAAAACGCCTCCGAACGCAGCTTTGACCGCCGCCTGCGTTTCTTCAAACGTGTCGGGCAGGGCAAAAAGCTCCAGATAATCAAATTTTCCGTCTTTAAGTGCCGCTTCCGCCGACCGCGCAAACTCTTTGTTTTTAATAAAATCTTTCGACCACAGTTTTAAACCGAAACGCTTTTTTGCCGTTGTCATAATTCCTATCTGCCTCCGTTGCTGAAATATGTTTCTGCCGTTTCGGTTTTCCGAAATCAATCCGGTCATCCCCGAAACCAGATTACATTTACCGCCGCCCGGCACAAAAATCAAGCGTTTTTTGCCGCCTGTTCCCGTGGTTTTCCGCGCCGAATGGCACAAAAATCCCTTGACTCTGCCCCCGCAAGATGCTATCTGGAACGGACATTTTGTATTATTCTGCCAAATCGGCGGCTCAACCGCCTTCAATAATAATTATTAAATCTTAAGCTTTATGTTAGCATTTTTTACCAACAGCCTTGGCGTTATCACTTACGCCGAATTCAAAACATTGTTTTATCAATCGCTTGCCAAACAGGTGAAACGTGTCTTCCGTATTCCGGAATACCGCCGTTCCCACTGGGCAAAAGCCCTCCGGAATCAAAGCGCCGAAGTCGACAATCTGAACATCGGCAGCGATTTCCGGCTGGACTATTCGGACTTTACCGTCTGGCTCTTAAACATCGGGGAGGGGCTTCACGCACCGGCCGCTGTTGAAAATTATAAAAAGCTTGCCGGAGAATCATTCCAAAACGGAACCTTAACCGTTGCCAATGCTTTTTATTTGTTTTCAGAAGCTTATGCCGAAACATTATTGCAAAAGGGCAGCAATGTCATTTGCAACCATGCGTTCGGTTTCGCTGCTGGCGACATAAAAGCAGCCCAAAACGGAGCAGGGGACGGACAACCGGTCGGCTCTGTTGAAAAACAAGCTTTGATTCTGCATATGGAATATTTTTATTTCGCCGGCCGGAATCGTTCTGCCTCTGGCCACGACGGACAAAAAAAGGAATTTCTGCGCCGCTATTTTGCCGCGCTGGAAACTTTCCGCCGCCAGATGCCGCCGCAAAGCATTGAAAAGGCGTTTAAAAGCGTAGAGGAAATCTGATTTTCCATATCTTCGCCAGTATTTCAGCAGACAATGCCGGGTTTACGCCCGGTATTGTTTTTATTCTTCCCGTTTTTTCGCCCGGCTTCTTTCGCCGTTTTTCTCCGGCAGCCTTTATTCCGGAGCGCCGAATTGGTTTGCGCCTTCGTCGCCTTTGATAAACGCAAACAAAATAATCTTATACGTCGGCACAAACAGCCACCAGCCGGATTTTCCAAAATCGTGCACCCGGCGGATAATAACCGTAACTGTCGGAATAAGCGTAACTTTTCCGATAACGTCCAGACTTAGCAGCAAATTCGGAAAATCTTCCGTCCGCACATAAAAAAGATAAAAAGCCAGCATTTGCAACGACAGCGTAAACAACACAAAAGACCAGTATTCCTTGCGGCTGGCACGTCCTTTTTTCGAAAAATACTTCAAAACCATACATTTAAACATATAATAAAACATGCTGCGGGAACCGCCGGACACAGGCTGAGGTGCAGAATCCGAATGCACAGCCAGATGAATCCGCCGTTGCAACGCATTTTGTTCAACCGTTGCAGACGCTGTATTCGAATATTCTGATACTGTATACGAATATTCTGCAGCTGTCGCGCCGCCCGGATTGTTCGCGCTTTCGGTCTGAACGGCATCGTGCCGTTGCGCGTCCTGCGGCATGGCTGCGTTGTTCTCATTATCCTTTTGTATGGCATCTGCTGATGTAAACATTAGTCTGCTCCTGCGTGGTTTTAGGATAACCTCTGGTTATTTATAAGTTCCAATTTATTTAAATGCGGTAAAAATGCCGCAAAAATACAGAAACAAAGCCCCCTCCCGTCTTCTCTCCACCTTGTCGCATAATGTATATTATGTATACTAAACGATGTAAAAAAGAAAAAAAGAGGTTCCAAACCAAGCATTTAATTTAACGCCGCAGTTGGAACCTCTCCATATCTCATAAATTGAAAACTAAAACCCCGCAAACGCTATTTGCGCCAAACCGCCTTAACGCAACTTATTTTAGCCGTATGCAAGTACATTTTGCCGTATTAGCGTGACTTGACCGCATCAGTCAGTTTGTCTTTCGGCTTAATACCCCATTCTTTGACCGTCCAGTATGCGTCGCCATCTTCTTTTTCCAAAATGCAGACGCCGCCCGTACCGACTTTTATATCAAACTCTTCGCTGAATTTCTTAAAATTTCCCGTCAGATGCGGCGCAAAGCGGATAATGCCGTTGGAGCTGACCACCATAACCGTTCTGCCTTTATAATCGCGCTCAATTTCCGCTGCAAAATCTTTCCAGGCTTTGATAATGGCGTCCACCGAAACGTTCCAGCCCGCGGGAACAATCGCCTCGCGTTCCCAGGCGTCCATGGCTTCCTGCCCTATGCGCGCTACAACTTCCGTCTCCGGCTTGCCTTCGTCCGGCCCATAGTCGATTTCGGTAAAGCGGCTGTCCGCCACCAGCGGGATATCCTTATCCAGCGCTGCAATCGCCAGACGCGCGGTTTCCGTCGTCCGTTTCAGCGGTGCAGCAAAAACGACGGCCGGAATAAGCGTGCGCATTTTCAGATACTTGCCGATATTTGTTCCCCTCTCCGTTTCTACCAGCGGCAAATCTGTCCGTGCTCCGACCCGAAGCGGCGTCTGTTCTTTGGTAAAGTTATTTCCGTGGCGCGCAATAATTATTCTCGTCGTCATCTGTTTTTGTCTCCTAAAAATATCTTAGCTTTTTCTACAAATTTCAGCTTCTGCCTCTCAAAGAACAGCTCGCTAGAACTCGCCGTATTTGGCAAACAGGGCTTCCGCCCTCTTCACGTCTTCGGGCGAATCCACCCCGCTCATTCCTTCAAACTGGCGGTAATCCACCTTTGCAATCTTGATTTTCATGCCGTTTTCCAAAAAGCGCAGCTGTTCCAAACCTTCAAGTTTTTCATAAATTCCTTCTTCTAAGGATTTGAATTTGAACAAAGAATCGTATTTATATCCATACAGGCCGATATGCCGCAACACCGGGCTTTTGCCGCCCTTTTCGCGCAAAGCGTCTTCTTTGCGCACGGCCGGAATAATGTTCTTGGAAAACCACAACGCATAGCCGTCCTTGTCTGCCACGCAGGTCGTCCCCGAAAACGGCGTCGACTTTTTGCTTTCGCGCAGCTTGTCCAGCGCTTCCCAGCTGAGTTCCGTGCACGGCGTAACCAAATCCACCGTCGGGTCTTCTTCAAAAGCCTTAATCAGCTCTTCGATAAACCACGGCGGGCAGACCGGATTATCCCCCTGCAGATTGATAATCAGTTCCGGCTTGATATCAAGGATTTTCACCGCTTCGCATACGCGGTCGGAGCCGGTTTTGCAGGCATCTGACGTCATCAGGCACTCGATTCCGTGCGTCTTGCAAAAGTCCGTAATCCGCTCGTCCTCGGTCGCGACCACGATTCGTGCGTCGGTATGCGCCGTTCCCTTGCGCGCAATATCGACCACGCGCAGCAGCATTTCTTTGCCGGCAATCTTGGCCAGCGGCTTTCCCGGAAAGCGCGACGAACCGTAGCGCGCCGGAATCACAACAAGGGTCTTTACCATCAGTTTAGCTCCGTAATATAAATCCTAACATAGTTTCATAATGCCCGATTTGCAATGTATGACAAGAATATCTGCAAAGTTTTGCACAGTCCGCTGCATTTTTTGTTCTAATTTTATTCTTTTCCCCGGAATTCAGCCCTACCTGCCGGCAACGCCCCTTTGCTGCCGCCCGCCGGCTGCATCTCCGTCCCGCCCGCAAGATCGCGCCGCACCAGCAGCGGTGAATACGGCGTCAGTTTGTAATAGGCTTTCAAAAAGTTATAATCCGGCCGGACGAACGAAACCGCCGTCCAGCGTTTGATGAAATCGCTGCGGCTTTCCTTTTTTTCCGGCAGCTTTTCCCATATTTTTTGAAGATTTTCGCGATACGCCGGCAAATCATCTTTATTTGACGCTCCCATCAGGTTAATATACTCAACGGCATAAACGAACTTCGGCATATTTTCGCGCACTGCCCGGTTAAGGTCAAACTTCCCGTCCACCCCGTACAGGTAATGTGCGACCTGCGCCACGTTGCCGTAGCCGAACCAGTAGTACGAAGGGTTGCGCCCGTAAAGGTTGAAAAAGAAATAAACCGTATTGATAATCGGCTCGTTGTCCCGGGAATTTTCGGTGATATAATCCTGTACGAGATAATAACGCGGAAACTGCGTGTTCGGCGGATGGCGCCAGAGCAGGACTACCCCCGCCGCCGCCCCGGCCAGCAGCAGGAGTTTAACCCTTTTCAGCCGGATTTGTCCCGCCGCGTAATCCGCAGCAATGAGCGCCGAAACCAGATTGCTGAAGATAAAATACTGCACATACGGCGCCCCGACCGCCATTTTGCCGATAAACTCCAAAAACATCAGCCCGGCCAAAAGCTCGCGGTAAAGGTTCCGGCTGTCCAGAAAACGGTGCAGCGACAATATCGCCGCCAGCGGCAGCGCCCCGACAACCAGCCAGTTCTGCAAAATGCGCGCATCGCCCATAAATTCCTGCATCCAATAGTTGAGGTCATAATTATATATAAAGTACAAATCCCAGCTGTTGGTATAATGGAGCCAGAACAAAAACGCCGCCGCAACAGCAGCCGGCCAGGCCAGTTCCTGCCATGCCGCCCGGCAGTTAATCCCGCGCCGCCGCATCAGATAAAGCGTATAACCGCCCAAAATTGCCAGCAGCATCAGTATCTTTTGCAAAAACAGAAACGACGCCATAAAGAGGAGATACGCCTTTCGAATATCGCTCCCCTTCCCTTCGGTTTCTGCCCCGATAAAGCGGAAATAATAAACCAGCCCCCAGAAAAAGCAGCCCCACATCGCCGCGTCCGGCTGCAGTTCAAACAACAGGTAATAGTTGTCATAAACCAGAAAATACAACAGCAGCGCCAGCCCGAAAACCGTTTTCGAAATCGCCAGAAATTCCCGGCACAGCTTGTAAAACCCCGCAAACATAAAGATGTAAAAACCAAGCGACACAACCCGTGCCGCATACAGAACCAGCGCATTTTTATAAAAAGCGGCCACAAACGGTGCCAGAACATACCAGAACAGCGGATTATGATGCTCAAAAAAATCGCGGTACGGCACCTGCCCCTGCCAGACCAGCCAGGCGGCGTGGATATGTTCGGCATGGTCCATGCACATATAATGGTAATAAAATGCCCACAGCGCAAACCCGATTTCCGCCGTCCCGGCCGCAAGCATAAAATATTTCAAAAAACTGTTTTCCCTCATCATCACCCCAATACGCCGGGTTCCATTGCTTTGGCCAAATATCCCTTTATGTTAATACCCTGCCGCTTTAAGCGGATAACCTCTTTGCCATGACCGGATTTTTTCCGTTGCTTTAACCTGCTGTTCCGTTCTTTTTAACCAATTCCCTTTTCGTTTAATCCGGTACGCCATCGCCATAATCAGTCTCTTCCCCATTTATCAGTCTCTTCCCCATTTAAACGTCCGGGCATCAGTTACCAGCGTCCGCCCCCTGCCGTTCTTCTCCGCATTAATATTGCCGTCGCCGCTCTTCCCGGCTTCCGCCGTAAAGCCGCCGAACCTCTCCGGTTCCAGCTGGCGCAGCATATCTTCCGGCATCAGGTCGCGCACTGTTTTGTACGGCGTTTTGCCGCGCTCGGCCTGCGCTATCAGGCTGTCCTTGACGGCCTGCGCCTTGTCCAGATAAAAGTCAAAACAAAACCCATCCTCGCGGACTTTCGGCACGTCGTTGCCGTCCTTGTCTTTTTTGTATCCGCCTTTGCCGTCGCTACGGCAGGGCATAATCTCGTGCAAATCAAGCGTATAGACCGCGCAGTGGACAAACCCCTTGCCCTTGATTTCATAAACCGGCAAATCCAGCAAATCTTTCGCCGTCCACGCGCCGGACAGGCAGCACGCCAAAGCGTAGCTCCGTTTTAACAGCCCTTTCTGCCTGCGAAAACCGCTGAGCTTGCGCAGCTGCTCGTCCAAATCCTCCCCCTTTTTCATAGAGTTAAGAAATTCCGACTTGGCAAACGCGTTCTGCCCCCAGCAGAACCCTGCCCCGATTCCGGCCATAGCCTCTTTTTCCGTGCATTCCCGTCCGAAATCGTCGCCCAGCGTTTCAATCATATATTTGTTGATGTAGCGCCACTTGTGCTCCATCGCTTCGTCGGCGGAAATTCTGTCGCCCATTTTGACTTTGGTTTCTTTGCCGTCTTCGCCGAGATAAAATGTCGTGCCCGAACCGATGGTCGGCACCCCGCCCCCATCAGGAAAAGCTTTGTCCGAAAAGCCCTCAACCGCCATCAGCAGCGCCGTGATTTCGGGTTTCCAGTCCTGAATCCGCCGGATATTGCCGTAAACGTCGGAATGTTCCCGCCCCATAAAATCCGTATAGACCGCAGCCTCTGCGGCCGCCTCGGTCTGCTGCTCCTGCCGCTCCGTGTCTGAACACCCTCTGCCCGTCAGCATAACGCCTGCCGTTCCCGCGCCGAGAAGAGTCGCCAGTGCCGCAGCCTTATAGCTCTTCGGCACATAAATCCGCGCCGCCTGCCTTTCGGCTTCCACCACCTTGCGCCCGAGCTGGCGCGCCATGCCCTGCGCCGAAGCCTTAAATTTCTTCGCCGCCTTGTTTCCCGCCTTATGCAGAAAATCCATCACCTTCAGGCGCTCCGGCGTTTCCTTGTCCAAAACCGCCGTGCTGCCGAGTTCTGCCAACCGATAGGCATATTTTTCCGCCGCTGCCGAAGAAAAATCCAGCAACCCTGTATCATGCCCGGCGGCTTCCAGCGCCCGTGCCGCGTTAATAACCGTATTGTATTTTGCTTCCGCCCGCGCCTGCACTGCCTCGGCCAGCTGCTGTGGCGAAATCCGCCCCGTCATGCCGTAGGGAACCACATACTCGCGCCCCTCAAAGCCGACGGTCAGCACCGGCTCCCCCGCCCGGCGGTATTTTCCTTCTTCCCGTACTTCAAAATCAAGCAATGACGCCATAAACCGGCTGATGGAGGTTTTCGGCGTATGCGACCCCACCGTATATTTATACGGCACGATAAACGTTTTATCCCCCAGCCCCGCCACCAGAAAATCGTCCGTGCCGTGTTTCTGGTATTCGCGGATAAGATATTTGTCGTTTTCCGAATATACGTCTTCCAGTTCCGTTATGTCCATCGTCTTTTTCCTTCCGGTGCCGTTTTTCCGGTATTTTCCCTCCGGTATTTCTCCTTCCGGTATTTCTCCCCGGGATTGCCTTTCTCTTTTGGCGCCGCAGCCTGCGTTATATCGCCGTGTCGCCGTTACGCCAACGTTCCGCCATTATGCCGCCGCTGCACCGCCTTTTCGCTGCCGTTCCGCCAGAACCGCGATCTCCCCGGTTATGACAGCTCCGCCGCTTTCTTATCCTCCTATTGTACCGCAAAACCGCCGCAAAATCAATCTTTTTCTTCCTGTCTTCCCCGCTGTTTTTAACCACGGTAAAAAAATCCCGCCCGCTCGCGCCAGCCCCGGAATCCGCCCCGTTTCGTCAGCACCTCACGCGCAGGTAAATGCGCTCGCCGTCGTCCCGCCGTTCCAGAACTTCCGTTGTCCGGTAAACCTCCGCCAGCCTCTTGCCGTCGCCGGCTGGAACCGACACCGTCTTAAGTTCGCCTTTAGTGCAGATTTTCTCCCGCAGCAATTGCATCAGCCTTTCCGTTCCTTCTCCGTTCAAAGCGGAAACCGCCGCCGCAGACGTATTCCCGGAAATCCTTTCCGCCAGCCGCGCTTTCGCCGCCGTGTCCAGCTTGTCGGTCTTGTTAAACACCTCGATATAATTCGGCTCATGTTCGATTTTGTTCAGCCCCAGCTCGTGCAAAACGTCAAGAACATCCTGCCGCTGCGTTTTACAGTCGGGGTTGAACGCATCGATAACGTGGACGATAACGTCCGCTTCGAGCACCTCCTCCAGCGTTGCCCGAAACGCCATTACCAGTTCATGCGGCAGGTTCGAGATAAAGCCGACCGTATCCGACACGATAATGTCCTGCCCTTTCCTGAGTTCAATTTTGCGCAACGTCGGATCCAGCGTGGCAAACAGCATGTCTTTGGCAAAAACGTCCGCTTTGGTGATAAGGTTGAACAGCGTCGACTTCCCCGCGTTGGTATAACCGACCAATGCCGCCACCGGATACGGCACCTTAACGCGCGCCGCCCTCTGGATAGAACGCGTCTGCCGGACTTTTTCCAGCTCCTTTTTGATTTTGACAATCCGTTCGTCCAAATGCCGCCGGTCAAGTTCTATCTGCGTTTCTCCCGGCCCGCCGAGAAAGCCGCCGCCGCCCCTTTGGCGCTCCAGGTGCGTCCAGCTCCGCACCAGCCTGCCGCGCTGGTAAGTCAGATGCGCCAGTTCCACCTGTAATTTTCCTTCGCGGGTCTGCGCCCTTTGCCCGAAAATTTCCAGAATAACCGCCGTCCGGTCAATGACTTTCATATTGAGCATCTTTTCCAGATTACGCTGCTGCACCGCCGATACCGGCATATCCACCACCAGCAGTTCGGCGCCTTTTTCCTCGCAGGCCGTTTTCAGCCGCTCCAGCGTTCCCTTGCCGAAAAAGCTCTTCGGCACAATCGCGGGCATTCTGACCGTCTCGCAGAGGACAACCTCCTGCCCCATCGCCAGCACCAGCCCGGCTGCTTCGCTTTCACGCGCCGCCTCTTCTTCTGCCGTCATCATCCCCGCCGCGGTTTTGAGAACCGGGCAGATAACCGCCGTTTTGGTCTTTCTGTCTTTTTCAATCTCTAACAACTCTGCCTCATCAGTCAAATTTCCCTTTTGCCGGCCTGATACCGTTTACCGGCCTTTCTTTCCTCCCCTGACAGCCGAACGCCGGCTCCGAACCCAAAGGCCCGTCCGGCGTCCTTCTACAAGCATCTGTCGCTCCGCCTGCTCTTGGCAGAAAAGCCTGCCTTTCAAAAGTGCCCCATCAAAGGCCTGTCTTTCAAGAGCCAGCCTTTCAAAAAACTGCCTTTCGGCGGCGGCAAAGGGCTGATTATCCTTCAACCACGTCAATCGGCGTTGCCGGCATAATCGTCGAAACGGCGTGCGTATAGACAAGTTGAGTGTGCCCGTCGCGTCTTAACAGCAGAGACGTCCCGTCAAACCAGGTAATAACGCCCTGCAGTTTCACGCCGTTAATCAAAAACACGGTAACCGAAACTTTTTTGTCTTTAATGTCGTTCAAAAAATCAACTTGTGCGTTTGTAGTCATGTTTTAATTTCCTTATTATATTTTCCTCACGTATGCCGTTCCGGACGCACCCGCGGCCGCAAGGCCGGTCATGCTGTCCGCCGGTTCGGCACGGGCAGGCACTGTCTGCCGCCTTTCCTTCTTGCGTCGGACGCTCCTCCGCCGGCATAATGTTATTAATACTATCGATTTAGTTAACAGTTTCTAAATCCCTGTAAAAAATATGGCATTTTTTTTGCATATCAACCCCGCCGCCGCAACGAACCGCCCGGAACGGAACCTCTCTGTGCCGCCTTTCCGCTCTGCCCCGGCCGCTCAATATCCGCGCCAAGCTTTTGCATAAAGGGCACCCGCATATCCATAAACGATTCCAGTATCAGCCGCGCGTCGGCAGCTTTCCTTTCGCGAACGCCGTCCGCCGTGTTCAAAGCCTGATTGGTCGCCAGCGCCATGCTCTCAACGTCGTCAAACAGCCAGACGTCTCCCCCGAAATACCAGTCGAGATTAGGCTTGCGGTTGGTCAGCAGCGGCCGCCCATAGCTGATAATGTCATAAGCCGCATACGGAACGTAAATTTCGTCATCCTCGCCGACCGGCCCCATTTCATACACCACCAGCTTCGCCTTTTTCAGCTCTTCTTCCCGTTCTTCGTCGCTCAGCGCCGCAAACCTGGCGCCGCTGTATGTTTTCGGATTGTTGTAACGCCGGATGAACGCGTCATATACCGGATTGTAAAATTCATAAATATACAGCACGTCATACGCGTACTTGCCGGGAACCAGGCGTCCGTGCGGCACAAAACCGCCCGGCAGCAAATCAACTCTGACCCGCCCGTCAACCGCGTCAAGAACTTTTTTCTGCGACGACAGGTAATAGTCAAAATTGCGCAGTTCTTCGGCATAAAACTGGGCAAACCGGTGCATATAATAGATATTTCGGCTGTTCGGGTTCATCCTCAGGTCATAAAAATTCGGAAAGCCGCGCACAAACACGTTCACGCCCGCCGCGTCCAGCTCTTTCGGATACATATCCCCCGCATACGCATACCCGGCGATTTTATACCCTTCCTGCCTGAATTTATATTCCAGAAAGCGGATTGCCGCCAGCATGTCATAATCGATAACGTCCCGCTGGTTGCCGATTCGGAACGCCACCAGCCTGCTGTCCGTCTTCAGCCCCATGCTGTCCGCCGTAACATAGCCGCCCGTCCAGCCGATAAACAGCGCCACGGCAACGGCTGCCGCCATTTTCATAATCCGCCGCATACGGGATGTTTTCGCTGTTCCGGACGTTCTTTCTGTTCCAGACGTTCTTTCTGTTCCAGACGCTTTCTCCGCTCCGGACGTTTTCGCCGCACCTGCCTTTCTTACGCTTGTCCTCTTTTCCGCCGCTTGGCCGTTCTTGCTTTTTTCCGCGGTAGCAATCGTTTTTCCGCTCGTCTTTTTTCCCGCCGTTCTGCTCATTTCCGTCATCTCTCTGCCCGTATTCCTGACTGTTTTCCTCTGTCTGCCCGTCCGCCCGTTTTATACGCCGGCTCGCGGCATTGCCTCTCCTGTTCCAAAGCCGTTACTCGCGTTCCGGCAGCCGGGCGGCAAAATCTTGCAGCACTTTCGCCATTTTCCCGATAACCGCCTCCGCAGCAAAACGTTCCCGCGTAATCTGATACGCCTGCTCCGCCTTTTTCCGCCGTTCTTCGGGATGTGCCAGATAATACTCTGTCAGCTGCTTAAACTCGCGCGCGTTCCGGTACATCGGCACCGAATCCCCGTAAATTTCCTCAATTTCAGGCATATAGTCGGAAATCACAAACGCCTTGCACGCCGTCGCGTCAAAAATCCGGTTGCTGATAAACCCGGCTTCAATCATATCCGGCCGCGTATCGTTAAGGACGATGTCCGCCGACGAATAAAAATATTTCAGCTGGTCGTTGGGTATCTGCCTGGCTTTCCACCATCCAGCATACTCGCCAAACAGGCTGTTTTCCCAGTTGTCGCCGAAAACCTCCAGTTCAACGCCGCTCTTTTTGGCATATTCGACCGATTTGCGCAGCGGAAAATCCGGCCATTGGTTGGCCACGAACAAAATCTTTTTCCGCAGCTTTTCGCGCGGCGCATGGTAAAATTTGTCCAGCCGCGTAAACTGCGGCAGAAAATGCGAATTAATCCCTTTCTCCCGGTACTCGCGGTTTTTCTTCGGCGACCCCGTAAACACGATGTCTGCGTTTTTCACTTCCCGCATCTGGTAGGGTATGGTTTCAAACAGCACCGAAATCCGGTCTTTGTCGGCATAGCGGTGATATCCGTCCAGCCTCAGTTCCGGCCCTGCCCGCATAAAAATCTCAAACCCTTCGTTAAAATTCCGGTTTGAAAAAGTGTCCTCAAACGTATAGAGCCGCGTGTCAATGCCCTGTTTTTTAAGCTCCGCGGCCAAATCCTCAGCCAGATACTTTTCCCCCAGCGCATATTTGTCGTTATTAAGATGTTTGGTAAACGTAATGGGCAGGTTGACAACCGCCCTGCGATAGTCCAGCTTATACGGCTCCCCGACATTGCGGTAGGAATATCCCCCGGCAAATCCGGCAGCCAGCAACAAAAGAACCAACAGCTTTTGCATTATACCTCCTAAAAAGCCTGAACTGCTATTTGAAGATTAAAGCAAAACTATCCCTGCCAGACAAGCAAAAAAATAACTTAACCCCAGACATTGCCGCCCGCCTTTCTCCGTCCCCGTCGCCCGTGCCCTGCCTTCCGCAGTCGCTCCCGTCTTCCGCGGCCTCGCCGCCCCTATGTCGTTAAATTTTATATTGACACATAGACAAAAACACATTATATTGTTTCCTGCTTAAATAAAAATTATGTCTTACTATAAAACAAAAACAATTATGAACGAAAAAATGTTTGCACGCTCGCACCGGGCCGCAGAAGTCATCTACAACGCGCTGGCACTCAAAAGCGATTGTTTTGTCAGCAAAAACAAACCGGTTCGCGCCGATTTTGTCATCGCCATTGACGACGACCCGACCTCAGCCCTCTGGGCTTCCTGGATGTACCACAAAATCCGTACCGGATACGGCTACCGCCCAGCGGTGCTCTGCGTCGGCGGCAAAGGGCTGTTAAGCCGGTACACGCATGACAAAAGCGAAGCCGAACTGCTGCGCGACGTCTGCATCTGCCTCGGCGTTTCTCCTCAAAACATCGGGCTGGCGCCGCTCGGCACCAACACCGGAGCCAACGTTCAGGCGGTAAAAAAGATTATCCCTGCCGGACAGACCGCAATCTGGTGCATCACCAAGCGCCAGTCGCTGCGCACCGAACGCACCGTTGCCCAGCAGGCGCCCGGAATTATCTCGCGCTACTTCGTTATTGAAGAAACGCTTGACGAGGCGGCAAAGCTGATGAACGGCAAAGGCCTCGCCCAAATGGAAATGATGTTCCATGAAGTCGCGGGAACGCTTGAACGCTGCGAACGCTACGCCGGAACTTTCCAAAAGCCGATTGACGGTCTGATTGAAATCACGCCCGAAATCCGCGAGGCCGACGCTTTCCTGCGCCGCCACTACCGCCTGAAGCTGATGGACAAAACCGTCCGTTTCTGTGGCAGGGAATTCAGCGTTCCGGTCAAAAACCTGAAATCCGTCTGCCAGTTCGCCAGCCTCCTGCGCGAGGTCAAAAAGAACCGCTGCCGGATGAAAGATGCGCTGTCTTGGGAAATCCGAAACATGGCCGACCTCCTGCTCCGCCAGAAACTCGTTACCTCTGAAGAACGGGAGGCTATGGACGCTTAGGAATGCGCCGCCTGCAACGGATAGCCTGCCGAACAGAAATTCAGCCGGGGATTTGTTCTCCCCTTACGCCGGCGGTAATGCTTGACCGTCGGCGTATCTGCCTGAAACGCCGGCAATGATTATTAAACTGTATCTTATTATTAAAACAACGAAAAATGAAGAAATTTTTAATTGAATTCATCGTCTTATATGGAATCTGCCTGATTATCTTCGCCTTGCTTGCAGCCATAATTCCAAGCTTTGAAGCAGCCGCCGGAAACATATTCCTGTATTCGCTGATAATGCCGGCCGTTGTATGTATTTACACGGCATTGGAAAATGGTTACAGCGACGATGCCGATGATGAAAGCATTTTATTTTAGCTCTGATGATACAGACAACAAACAAACCGGCAGTCTTAACGCTGCCGGTTTGTTTTGTTTCGGTTATTCTCTTGTTTTACTTCGCTTTCTTCAGCGTCGGAAACAGGATAACGTCGCGCAGCGTCGCCGCCCCGGTCAGCAGTTTCGCCAGCCGGTCCATCCCCATGCCCATGCCGGTCGTCGGCACAAAACCGTACGACAGCGCGTCAATAAAGCTTTCGTCAAGCATCTGCGCCTCGTCGTCGCCGTTCTCGCGCTCCGCCATCTGCGCCTTAAAGCGTTCCAGCTGTTCCAGCGGGTTGGAAAGTTCGGAATATGCGCAGCCGAGTTCCATGCCGAGCAGATAGGTATCAAAATGTTCCACCAGCCGCGGGTTGTCGCGATGGGTTTTCGCCAGCGGCGAAATATCTTTCGGCATGTCGGAAACGTGAATCGGTTCAATCAGCGTATGCTCAACCTTTTCGTCAAACACTTCCTGCACAACCTTGCCCCAGTTTGAACAATGGTCAGCATCAACTCCGACCGACTTTGCCAGCGCCCGCGCGTCTTCAACTGTTTCGACGCTCAGGAAATCCGCTCCGGTTTCGCGCTTGATAAGGTCAATGATGGAAACTTTCGGAAACGGCTTGGAAAAGTCGATTTCATGCCCTTCCAGCACCAGCTTGTCGGTACCGAACACCTTGTTGACGACAAACCGCACCAAACGGTAGATTAAGTCGGCCATGTCATTGTAGTCGCCGTATGCCATATACGCCTCAAGCCCCGTAAATTCCGGCACATGGTTCTTGTCAATCCCCTCGTTGCGGTAGTTCTTGCCGATTTCAAACACCCGGTCAATACCGCCGACCACCAGCTTTTTCAGATACAGCTCGGTCGCCACGCGCAGATAAAAGTCGTTGTCAAGCGCGTTGTAGTGCGTGATGAACGGTTTGGCGTTCGCCCCGCCCATAATCGGGTGGAATGTCGGCGTTTCCACTTCCAGAAATTCCTCGCCGTTAAAAAACTCGCGCACCGCGGAAACAATCCGGCACCGCGTCAGCAGGATTTCCTTAGCCTCGTCGTTGATAATCAAATCTACATAGCGCTTGCGATAGCGGGTTTCCACATCCGTCAGCCCGTGAAATTTCTCCGGCAGAGGTTCCAGCGACTTCGCGATAATGTCAAACTTCTCCGCCGCCACCGACAGCTCGCCCCGGGGCGTCCGGCGGATAAACCCGGTAACGCCGATGATGTCGCCGATGTCAAGGCACTTCAACAGTTTCAGATTATCTTCCGGCAAATGCGACTTATGGCAGAAAATCTGGATATTGCCGGTCTTGTCCTTCAAATCGATAAACATGCCGTCGTTCCTGACCGCCATTGCCCTGCCCGCAACCGTTACCCGGTCTTCGGTATTCTCTCCGGCCGGCAGTTCCTTGTATTTTTCCTGCAGCGGTTTGGCAAAGCTGTCCGGCTTAAACCGGTAAGGATACGGATTGTAGCCCATTTCTTCAAGTTTCGCCAGCTTGTTCAGGCGGCTCTGTCTCTGTTCACTGATTTCTTCTGTCATAATCTTCCCTGTTTGAAAATTTAATTTTATTGCCAAACTGCGCGGCTCAGCCAGAAAACCTCGTCAAGCTGCGCTAAACTGCGCACTCTGTCGGAACCCCTGCCAGGCCGCGCCAAACTGCGCTGCTCTGCTGAAGCCCCTGCCAGGCCGCACTAAACTGCGGACTTTTATAGCACAGCCTCAGAATTTTGCAAGCAAAAAATGCGCTCCGCCTGTCATCGGTTTCTCAGGACAACTTCAGCGCTGCCGCCTCTTATTTTTTGGCTGACCGGCCCTCATCGTACCGCGCCTCTTCGCCCCGCACCGAACATCTCCGTCCGTTCCTTCGCTTACCGGAATTTCCATACGACCGAACAGTTGTCGCCGTCGCAGCCGCAGACGCTTTCCAGCTTGTCCAGACTGACATAAGGCGCTTCATTGGCCTTAAAGATATTGCGTGATTTGATGTCTTTCTGCTGCGTATCGGGATAAACTTCGTCCAAAACGCCGGACGGTGTCGGCGCCGCATACCCTGCCACGGCAATCAGATTGCTCATATCCGAGCTGTCCCAGTTCATTCGTACCAGTTCAACGCACGCATACCGGCTCAGCCCCTGAAACGAAATTTCAAAAGCCTTGTTCTTGTCTCCGGGAGTCAGGGACGAATAAAAAAAGTCCACCCCGCCCATGTACGCATTGGTCGCTTCCGTAAAGCCCTCTTTGAACATATCCTTCGGAATAAGCTTGAAAGACACCGCCTGTTTATAATTGAACTCGCCGTAATCGCGCTGTCCCTGAAAATAAAACTGGATGCCGCGCGACAGCGTTTCAATCTCTTCAATGCACTTGTTTGTCTTGAGCTTTTCGACCGAAAGCTTATAGCTTCTGATGCCGAGATATCCCAGCATAATAAAGGCAAGCCACGCCCCTACCTGAAAAATCGCCCGTACCTGTTGCTTTTTTTCCATAGAGTCAGCCTGCCTTATTCAAATAACATTCAAATATACATACCTAAAAATATTCTTTAAACCTAAAGATTTAAAATATGGTTAAACCGCCGTATTTATAATCGCTCGGTTTCATACCGCCGGAGCCCGCCAAATCCTAACGCCCTTTGTCCTTCTTATATTTGTCAAACGCAATCAGCGAAGACTCCGCCGGTTTTATATCCCCTTCCGGAGTCTGTGCCGGAACCTCGTGCGCCTGTTGCAGCAAATCCGGCGCCGCCTGCCCGTCCAGCGGCAGGCCGCCCGGCATCGCGCTGTTGTCAAACAAGGCGTCGCTCGTCGTATCGCGTTCGTTCCATGCCCGCACCGCCTCGTCATAACGCGTCTGGGTCTCAACCCTGCGGTGGTCAAGGCGCAGCTTGTAGGTATCGCTGTAGCGGTGTTCCAAAATCTGTTCCAGCCGGTATTCGTCGCGATGCTTGATAATATCGTGCAGCCGCTTGTATTTTTCAAAATCAATCGTCGACGCATTGTTGTTGCCCATGCGCTCAAACTGGTAATAGCGTCCGCGGCCGTCGTTGCCGTCGGGGCGGTACCGGTTGAGGATGCCCGCAACCCGCTTAAACATTTCCACGTCTTCAACATGCTCGACCGGAATGTGCATTTTCTTGCGCCAGTTCGGATAAGACTTCTCGCCACGGATTTCCAGTATCGGCTTTTCGACCGACCATTCCATTTCCGGCATGCCGGGCACGTTGCCCATCTCGCTCAAACCGTAAATGTCGGAAAACGGCATCAGCATAATCGCCGAATTGCTTCTGGCCAGAAACGTCGTTACGGCCGGAATATATTCTGCCGGCACCGTGTTTGCCTCCCCTCTCGGGTCGGCGACGTATGAACCGCCCACTTCGTCCCAGATTCCGTAATGTCCCAAAATCCAGTTCATGCCTTCGCGCTGCGACGCATATTGTTCAAACGCATCGTCTGCCTGCTTGTCGTCCAAAACGCCCAGCAGTTTTTGCTGCCAGACGTGCTGCACGTTCCATTGGCTGACCAGAGTCGGCGTATCGTGCGTTGACGGCGCGCAGACCGACATCTGCGGATATTCGCCCGGATGCCGCATCGACCTGTACATGTCGCTCTTGCGCTCAAACGGCAGCACCCGGTACGACAAAATGCCGAAGTTTTCCATATTGCGGCGCAAATCGTCCGTCATGTCGCCCAGGTCTTCGCCGATGACCATCGTTTTGTTGCGGTGGCTTTCCAGCGCCACAATCGCCATCAGTTCCTTGACGTTATAATAAACATAGTTGCCTTCCGCGCCGTTTTCCGGGAACATAAACAACCGGTGCAGCTGCAAAACGTGGTCGATTCTGAGACACCCGGCATAGCGCATATTGGCCTCCAGAATTCTGCGGTAAGGCTCGTACCCCTGCTCCTGCAGCTTGACCGGGTTAAAGCCCAGAAGCCCCCATTTCTGCCCGCTGGCCGAAAGTATGTCGGGCTTCGCCCCAGCCGTCCCTTTAAGGTAAAGGTCGGAATAATACCACGCTTCAAACCCTTTGCACGACGCGCCGACCGCCATATCCATGTACAGGCCGATTTTCATGCCAGAGTTCAGGCAGTTTTCCTTAACCTGCTGCAACTGGTTTTCGCACAGCCACTGCGTGTATTTGAAGTAGTCGATTTCGCTACGGTGCTGGCGTTTGAAAGCCTCCACTTCCGGCGAATGCGGGTTTCTGTAAGCCTCCGGCCAGTCTTTCCAGAGCGCCGGTGCCGGATTCTGCGCCGCAAAATATTTGGAAAGCGCGCGGAACGTCGCAAACATCTCCAAATCCTGCCCTTTGTCGTCGCAGTATACGTTAAAGCGGTTGCGCGCCTCTTCGCTTTCCGGCGAATATTTGAACTCTTCAAAACACCGGTGCAGGATATCGTCCACCAGCGCCTGCGTCGTCGTATAGTCGACATAGGTGCGTCGGCGGTTGATTTTCAGCTTTTCCTGAAATTCCGGGCTGTTGTAATAATCCCTGATGCGCTTGCTGTTTTTGAACTCGTCGACGGCCGTAACGTCAACATAAATATAGTTGAAGAACATGCGGCTGTCCGGCCCGTACGGCGAAGCGTTCTCCGGCTGGTCGTCACGGGTGGCGTGCAGCGGGTTGACGCCCATCACCCCGGCGCCGTTTTTGCCGAGAATATGCCCCAGATGCGCCAAATCGCTGAAATTGCCGATGCCGAGGTTGTTCTCGCTGACCTGTTCGTACAGCTGCGTCGGCACGCCCCAGGTTTTCTTCCCCTCGGTAATGCCCAGCCCGTCGTAGCATTTTTGCGGCGCCGAAATCAGCCTCGTCTTCTGCACGACTTCCACGCCGTTCTTGTCAATATACGAAAACTCGACATTATGATAGCCGAGCCTGACGTCAAACGGAAACTTAAAGCGGTACTTGCGGTATGTCGTCCCGTTGATTTCGCGCTCGTTGGGGCCTTCGTTCTGCCCCAGCCGCTCCAAATCGCTGATGTTGACTTCACCGCTGTAAAACCTGTCCGAGTCTTCAATAACGACTTCGCCCCTGTAATATTTCTTCGGGTCTTCGTCCTCATAGAAATTCCATTTCAGCAGCGTCGCGCCGTCCGGCAGCGAAACCTCTACCGCCGGCGGTTCGTTTTGCAGCAAAATCGGCACATGGTGCACGATATTGATAAAATTGGCGTTCTTTTTTTCTTCTATAATCTTCTCAACCAGCCGGAAGTTTTTTTCCTGCTGTCCGGCGTCCGCCGTATGACAATCAAAATTTTCGTCGAGAATATCCATAGCCTTGAGCAGACCGACTTTCGTATCCAGCGTTGCCGTAAGCTCAATGCCGGATAAATACGCCAGTTCGCTGATACTGTTGCAGATATCCATTTCTCTACATCCTCTATACATAAAAGTTACTACATTATGCCCCCAAGCATAAAAGGGAAAAATCCCGTTAGCAAAGCCATTCCGCAACTTATAAACAAGATTTACGCTTTATATATAAGCGCCGCCGCCCGCGGAAACGACCTCGCCGGAAGTATACGCAACCGCCCGTTTAGTGTACCCGTGCCAGTGCCCGGCCCGCCGGCCTCATTGCCCCCGCTGCCCTTCCCGCCTCGGAAACGCCCGCTTCTTCCGGCTCCGGCATGACTTTTTCGCCGCCCGCCTCTGATATTCTGCTCCCTGCCGTTCTCTGCCCGTACGCAAAGGGTTGTTCTCTGCCTACGCCAAAAGGGCGCCGGTTTCCCGAACGCCCTTTTTCGCCTCATCATCCGCCCCGTTTGCATCCCGCGGTACATCCGCTTCGCCTCGCAACGCCTTTCTGGTGCCAATGTCGCTCCGCCGCATCTTGCCACGGGTATTGCCCTCCCGCCGCCGCTGCCCAGAACGACAGCCCTTATTCGCCGTTCGCCGCAGACGGGCGGCACAACCTTGGCCGCTTACCACGGGTCGCTGTATCTCAGCGACGGATCGTTCAGCCTGTCAATATAGTCTTTGTTTTCAGTTGTCGTTTTACTGTCTATATCGCGGTAGTCGTCAAGCTGGTCAATCTGGTCAACCTTATTCGCCCAGTCGCCGTCTTTAAAGACGGAACGGTCAAAGTAGCAATATACCGTCGCGTGCCCTTCCAGCGTATTGGTCGGCACCGGAAACAGGTTCCAGACGAAGTTTCCGCCCTGAAAACTCGGGTTTGTATTGCTGCTGTCGTTATACCCTTCTTCGTTGTTGTTCGAAAAGATGCCTTCATTGCCGCCGCCGCTTCCGAGGTTCTTGTAATAATCGGTATCGTAAATAAAGCCCATACGCGCGTGCCAGCCTTCGTCAAACGGCTCCAGTGCGGTTTTCAGCCATGTATTCTGCTGGAAATACAGCGGCTGGGCCACGGCGTACTGGTCGGTTCCGTCTGTGGTATAGGTATAGGTTCCGACGTTCTGATCCCCGACATTGGCAACAAGGTCTGACTTCGTCTGCGTTGCCGCGGAATCCGTATATTCAGCCTTCAGCCCCAGATACCACCCCTCGGTTCGGGTCAGCGTCTGCGCCAGGAACGAACTGTGCGTGTTGCCGTCCTGATAAATGCCGTTGTAAATCAGGCTGCTGACCGCCTCCATGCCCGGATAGATAATAGCGTCGTTCATCTTGTCTATTCCCCATCCTCTGGCGGTTTCCAAAATCTTGGCCTGCCGTGTCGCCTGGTTGACAAACCACTGGCCGTTGACGGCACTGGCGTTCGGCATGCCGGAAACCTTGCTCGCCTGAATGATTTCGCCGGCCTGTCCCATGTTAAACGACGTCGGCACGACCGTTGCCATGTTTCTGTATCCCGGAGGGCACAAAGCATACGGGATTTTGCCGAGATACGGCGAAGCCCATGCCACGTCGGAATTTTCCGTCGGCCCTTTCCATGAATCGCCCGCGCTCCACTTGATGCGCGTCGTCTTGCCGCCGCCGACACCTTCGACATAGTCGTTCGACACGTTGTAAATTCCCTTGAGCACAAAGTCCGGCAAAGCGTCGCTCAGCCTTGCGCCGCCGCGCGTCGTCAGCTTGATGTCGTGCATGACCGACGTATAGGCCGGGTTGACCATATATTGGTCATACTGCGTGCCGCGGTCGGTCTTGCCGCTGATTTCCGGCACCGTTTCGTTGGTATTGGAAACAAAGCGGTTGGCTTTGATATAGCCGAAACCTTCGTCCGCCCCAAAAGTCGACGGCGTCCCGTTGGCATAGCTTTCTTCCAGTTCAATCGCCCCTTTGCGGATATAAATCGACGCGTCTTCCGTATCGTTGATATTGCTGGAACCGCCCTTGACGTCGCTCGGGTTGATTTTCAGCATCGCATAATAGCCGCCGGCCGAAGAACCTCCCGCCGCGTAGTTGCCGTCGCTGTCCCTTGCCCAGACCTGAATATACTCGGGGTCGATTTCAAACATCGCATGGTCGTTGTCATCCGTCCCGACCGCATTGGACGAGTTGGAAGCGATATGGATAACCTCGTTGCCGGTAACGTGGAACGACCCGTTGACCTGTACGTTAGCCTGCGCCGTCTTGCTTTCCGGCACTTCGTTCGGCGCCACCTTAAACCGCGCGATGCTGGAGTCGTCCTCTACCTGAAAGTCGACCCATCTCGTCCGGATTTTGTCCGCGTCGGCATAGAGCTGCGCGCCCTCGTCCTGGTCGGTGGAACTGACGTCCTTGGTTTTCAGCGTAAAGGTGCCCGTTTTGGCGTCAATCCGGTTTGCATACGACGAAGACCAGTGCCCGCCGAAACGCATTGCCTCGCGCTGGATGTCCACAACGCTCGAAACTTTGGAATCTATGGTGTACATATTCGCCAGTGTTGAACCGATGACGTTCGCCGAACCGGCGCCGCCGTTGCCGTCCATATCGGCAAAGAAGTAGTTCTTGATTGTGCCGTCCGTCGTTCCCGCGCCGACCGTCGCGCTGCCGTCTTCAAACCAGGCCCACGCGCCCGCCGTATCGTTCAAAACGATTTTCGTCGAATCCGCCTGCAGCATCATGTCGTTCTTGCCGGCGTTGACTTCGCCGCGCGAATCATTGGTTCCGCCCTTGGTCGGATTGCGGATAATGACCATGTCGTCATACGCGTTGAGCCATGCCGTCTGCGGCGCGCTCGAAAACTGCGCGAAGTTCTTAAACCCGGCGTGCAGTTCTTTCATGCCCGCCTGCTGCAGCCAGGCCTGCCTTGCCCACAGCAGTTCGTCAATCCATGCCGACCCGGCAACGCCCAACGTATATTTGTCGCGGGTATATTTGCCGTCGTCGGTTCCCGTCGAACCCATATTCTTGTTGCCCATATAGGTTCTGCCGAGAATATCGGTATAGCGCGATGCCACCGTCGTCAGGTGCTCGAGCGTCTTGCCGCTCAGGTCTGCATATTCGTTGGCAACGGATACGTCCGTCGGCTGAAAGGCCACCGGCCCGGCCTCGGTTCCCGTATATCCTTCGTCGGAATAGACGCGGACCGCGCCGCCGCGCAGCGAAACCTTGTCCCTGTCGCCGTACATCATATGGTTGGTGTTGTAAGCGTCGCCGACGCCGCCGGTATCGCTGATGTCATGCCCGACCGTAAACACGCGGTTGTCCACGCCGGCGCTGTTGACGTTCGCCAGCAGGTGAACCCTCGCGCTGCTGTCAAAGCCCTGCGCCTGCAGCCAGCCGCCGTCGTGCCCGGCGTACAGGTTGCCGCCCATGTCGTTGATGTGCGTTACCATGTTGGTCGTCGCCGAAGAGCCGCCGTTGATATAAACCGTGCCGCCCTGGCGGTTGATTTCCGTAATCGAAGACGCCGAATTCTGGTTAATGTGCACCTCGTTGGTCGTTCCGTCGCGGAAAGCCTGCAACAAAGCGCCCTCGCCGCCGGTTCCCGAAGATTCCCCGATAAGGAAGTCCGTAACCTTGGAGGAGTCGCTGCGGCGCTTAACCTGCACGAATTCGTCCATCATCGCCACGCGTTCGGCATTTTCCTTGTTCTCCGCCCGCAAGACCACAATTTCCTCGTCGCCGGTGCCGGTGCTGCCCATGCGCGCAAACTGCAAAACGTCATAGCCGTCGTTTTTGCGGTTCATCTCATCATCATACCCGAATGTATCCTTGACGTTTCCGTCATACAGCGCTTCTTCGCGGAACAGCTGGAAGTTCTCGCTCAGCGCCGCCAAGTTGCCGTAAATCCATGCCGCGCCGTTGCTGGCCTCAACTTGGGGCGTATGCGTCGCAATGTCCAGCGTCTTTCTGAACGGTTTGCCGATATAAAGGTCGGCAACGTTCGGATCGCATAACTTCTCCGGTGAGGATGAAGCAACTCCGGAAATAAACTCGCGGTTGCAGTCCGTGTTCATCGTCAGTTTCTTGACGTTGAAAATGGAGTAATAGTCGTTGGCATAAGCCGCATAGTCGCCGTCTTCCGTTGCCGCGTGCCCGCCCATATAAAGGTCGGTTACCATCGTATTGTGGAAATAGGCGCCCGCGTCGTCAGACGGATTCGGCGGTACGCGGTACAGGTATTTCGCGCTGTCGTCATAGCTCATCGAAACCGGCTCGTTAGACGTAACAATCAGCGAGTTTTCGGTCAGGGAAGATTCGTCAAATTCCAAATCCTCGACCATCGTGCTGTCCAAGAACCACGCGCCGCCCGTGCCTTTGGCTTCCTTGACGTCGGTGATGATACCGCCGTTCGCACCGACCAGCGAGGCCATGCGCGCCGCGCGCTTGCTGCCGATATCGATAATTTTCGGATACAAAACGTACGAAACCAGCGTGCTGTCGTCGCGGTGGACATAAACTTTCGGCTTGTCAAAACCGCGCAGTTCGTCCGGCTTGTAGCCATACGGCAGATAGCTTGAATAGCCGATACGGTATGCGCCGGACTGGTTGTCGTCAAATTCGATAACCACCGTGCTGTTGGAAACCTCCGCCGCCGAGCTCATCAGGCCGGAAAAGTTCTGACGGATATAGGCGTCCATGACGTTGCTCATCGTCCGCGCCTGCGAAGCGACGTTAATGTCCTGAATTTCCTGCAGGCGTTCTGCGGATTTTTTATAAAGGGTAGGCGTAACCATTGCAATCAGACCCAGCATTGCGAGCGCTTCGACCAGAAGCGTACCGCGCTGCTCCGATTTATCTGAAAATTTAGTCATTGTTAAACCTCCTTTATCAAAAATTCCCTGCCGTTTTTCTTCTGAAATATCTCTCCGCCCCGACATTCCGCTCGCACCTTCCTGCTTCAACATTCCGTTCGTTTCTCCCCGCTCATCTCTTCGCCTCATCCTCCTTTTCCGCTTCCCGTCCATCAACACTCTTACACTCGCCGTTCGCCCTCTGCTTCAAAATCCCGCGCGTCCCGCTCTGCCCCTAAAAGCTCTGTATCTTAAACAGGCAGGGCTGGTTTTCGTCGCAAATCGCCTCCATTTTCCCGTTGACCTTCGACTGGAAAAAATCCTTGTCGAAAATCCATAACGGCAGCGTCCATTCGGCGCGGTTCCGCCGTTCTACCGGATAGGACTGCGTATTGTTCGTTTTATCCTGCCAATCTTTCAAATCGTCGGCGTAAACCGGCAAAAAGTTGATTTTGCCGCGAAACTGCCATGCCATTTCGTTTTTGCCCGGCGTCTTCCCCCAGCGGATAACGCCGATGTTGTCATAATACACTTTCGGCGCCAGCGCTTTGATAAAATCCAGCGTAACCTCGCCCGAAATCCGGTTAATCCACCGGGCGTCAAGTTTTTTGTACGCCACCATGTAGCGCCCGCCGTCCTGCAAAACGTGGCAGCACGATTTGGTAATGTTGCCGTCCGCATCTGTTGTCGATGTGCAGTTTTTGCTCCCGTTTTCGTTCATGGGCTTGTCCAGGCACAGGATTTTAAATCCCATCTCCGAACCGTCATATACCCGCCGCCCGGCCATCAGATAGTCTTTGGCGCCGATATTGTCCTGACCTTGCTTGTTTTTTGCCCTGAGGTAAACCAGATGCTCCGCTCCCTGCTGGTTGACAAAAGTATGGATATCTTCGTTGTCGTCAACCCCGCTCGCGTCAAACCTTGAATAAAACATGTCCCCCGGCAAAATCCACGGGATGTCCGCCCCGTCCGCCGCCTTGAAATTGCCGTTGATGATGTCGACGATAACCATGCGTACCGCCTTAAACTGATAACCGAACTTAAAAATGATGGACGCAGCTTTTTTCTTCGCAATATCCCGGTCATAATCGGGACGCGCTGACAGATTGTATCCGTATATCGACGCCATAAACGTCGCAAGCAGCATCAATAAATACATAAATAAGCTCCACCCATATATACATATATAGGAGAAGTATACACTATTTTTTCCAAAAAATCAACAAAAAACGTCATTATCCCCACATTGTAACAAAAACGTAACACTTTGTTTTCCCCGGCCGTCCCCACTCCGCCCCCGCCCCGCCTAGCCTCACTCTTCACCCTGTGCGTCTCGTCCGTCCCCCCTTCCGCCATCCCCTCATCACATCACCCCTGCTCTCTCGCTCCCCCCTTTCCGCCATATACCCTCCGGCCGCCTCTCCTCAACGCGCCCTTCTCCCGTCCCCCGGCCTCCGCCGCAAAAAAACATTGCATTATTCCGATTTTCCCCTTGTCAACTCCGGTTTTATTGCCTAAATTGTCATCCGTCGGATTTCCCCGCGCCGCCAGACGTTCGTGCCGGGCGGGGCTTTCGTGCAAACGCAACAAAGGAGCATAAAACCAATGGAAAAAGTTTCTCTAAATCTTGCCGAAACCACGATAAAAATGCTCGGCGACCGCTGGAAAGTGCAGATTATCGAAAGCCTGATGGACGGCACCAAACGTTTCGGCGAACTGAAGAAGGAACTCGGCAGCATCACGCAGAAAGTGCTGACGTCCAACCTGCGTATGCTTGAGGAAAACGGCATCCTCGTCCGCCATGTTTATGCGCAGATACCGCCGCGCGTTGACTACACCCTGACCAGCCTCGGCTACAACCTCAAGCCCGTGATTGACTCAATGGTCGCCTGGGCTATGGAATACCGCGGTTCCATCGTTCAGGAATTTAATGACATAAAAGAAAAAGGCAAAGCCAAAATAGAAGATAAAATCAAGGATATAAAAAGCAATTTTTAACTAAAGGATTAGTTTTGTCCGTTCCTTTGCGCCCCCTCATCACGCCGTGCACCGCTGCATACTCCTTGCACCCTGCCGCACTCTATCGCGTTACACGCCTTAACCGTCCCTCGTCGCGCTCTGCGCACCGTGCGCCTTAACCTCCCCTCTCCTCAACTCGTCTACCGCGCCGCACGCTTAATCCTGTCGTTTATTGCCAGCCCCAGCCCCTCAAACGGTATCGGCGCCAGCGCCATTCTGGCAAAACGCGGGTCTTTGTCCGCCGCCCGCATATAGGCAAACAGGTTCGCCGCCGCCTCGCGCAAATCCCCATCCGGGCTGAGGTTCATCTCCGCCCACTCGTAGCCCTTGCCGAAACCGATAAACAGTTCGCCGTCCTCGCGCGCCGTGGCGTTAATGCGGAACTTCTTTGCCGGCGCGTAGTGTTTCAACAGCTGCCCCGGCGACGTCGGCTTGTCCGGATTGCCGTCGGAAATCTGCACCGTTTCGCCCAGCGCTTCTTCCAGCTCTTCTCTGGTAATCCCTCCGGCGCGCAGCAGCACCGCCTGCGATGTCGTTAAGTCCAGAATGGTGGACTCAACCCCGACCGTGCAGGAACCGCCGTCCAAAATCATATCCACTCTGTCGCCGAGGCTCTCGTAAACCGCCTGTGCCGTCGTCGGCGAAATCGTCTGCGACCGGTTGGCGGACGGCGCGGCAATCGGCACCCCGCTCTTGCGGATAAGCTCCAGCGCCGCCGGATGCCGCGGGCAGCGCACCGTAATCGTCTTTAACCCCGCGCAGACCAGATCCAGCGCCGGGTTCTCGTCCCTGCGCGGCAAAACGAACGTCAGCGGCCCCGGCCAGAACTTCCGCGCCAGAAACAGCGCCCGTTCGTCGGCCGCGGCATACCCCGCCAGTTCGTCCGGCTCGGCGATATGCGAAATCAGCGGGTTGAACGCCGGACGCCCCTTGGCGGCAAAAATCCCCGCCACGGCTTTGGCGTCGTAAACGCTCGCCCCCAGGCCGTACACCGTCTCGGTCGGAAAAGCCACCAGCTTCCCGCTCTTGATAAGTTCCGCCGCCTTGCTTATATTTTCTGCATCTGCTACAAAAATGCCGCCCATAATTTACCTCTGTCCAAACTTTCTGACATTTGCGTTTTCTTTTTCCCAGACATTAACACCATAAAAAACATTGTCAACACCAAAAACTTTAACCTTTTCTTCATCACTGCCGCCGCAAAATTGATACGATTTAAACATAAGGAGAAACCAATGACCGAAATAACTTTTAACCAATCCCCCGCGGACGCCGCCGTCAAAGTGCTCATTGCGACCAAAGAGGAAGCTCTGAATTACGGCGTTGCCGGCGGTATTGTCAGCCGCGCCCTGTTCAATCAGCTCAAAGCCCTCGCCGAACGCGAGGACGAAGGCCGCCCGGCGCCGAAAGAGATACTGATCTTGGATAACGGCAAAGACACCGTTGCCCTTCTCCGCGTGCCGAATACGGCCAACGACGTGGATGTACAGGTCATCGCCGGAAAGCTGTATCATCTGATTAAGGGGCATAAGTCCGCCGCCGTTTTCGTGCGCCGCCTGCCCCGGAGCGATTTTGACGCCGCCCGGCTCGCCTGCGCTTTCGGCTTTGGGATTGAGCTGGCGTCATACAGCTTTGACAAATATCTCACCACTAAAAAGCCGCACGAATACCCGAAGCTGGAAACCGTTAATTTTGTCGCCAAAGACAAGCTGGACAAGAAAGTTTATGAACGCAGCGCCGCGCTGGCCAACGCCGTCCGCTATGCGCGCGACCTCACCAACGAACCCTCCAACGAGCTGACGCCGGAAATTTATGCCAAAGACATCAAACGGCTGGAACACCTCGACCTCAAAGTAACCCTGATGGACAAGGCCGAACTGAAGAAAAAGGGCTTCAATATGCTGCTGTCCGTGGCGCAGGGTTCCTGCAACGATCCGTACGTCGCCGTGCTTGAATACTGCGGCAACAAAAAGAAAAAAGGCTATGACGTCGCCCTCGTCGGCAAAGGCGTAACCTTTGATTCCGGCGGCATTTCCCTGAAACCCGCCGCCGGCATGTGGGATATGAAACAGGATATGGCCGGTTCCGCGGTCGTCGTCGCCTCACTCAAGGCCGCCGCGCAGCAAAAGCTGAACCTGAACGTTGTCGGCGTCGTCGGTCTGGTGGAAAATATGCCCTCCGGCTCTGCCACCCGCCCCGGCGACATCGTAACTTCTCTTTCCGGCAAAACCGTGGAAATCCTCAACACTGACGCCGAGGGGCGGCTGGTTCTGGGCGACTGCCTGACTTATGTGGAAAAGGAATACAAGCCCGAACGTATCGTTGACCTCGCCACCCTGACCGGCGCGATTGTCGTAGCGCTGGGCAACGAAATGGCCGGCCTGTTCAGCAATGACGACTTCCTGTCCGAATTGCTGTCCATCTCCGGCGAGCAGTCGGGCGAAGAGCTGTGGCGCTTCCCGCTGACCGACGCCTATCGTAAACTGATTAAATCCGATATGGCGGACGTCAAGAACATCTCCGACGGCCGTGCTGCCGGCTCCATCACCGCCGCCTGTTTTCTGGAAGAGTTTCTGCCCGGCAAAACCCCATGGGCACATCTGGACATCGCCGGTATGGATATGTTCGGCAAGCCCCGCCCTCTCTATCCGAAGGGTGCCAGCGGTTTCGGCGTCCGGCTGATAAACCGTTTCCTGCGTAATCTGGAGCAGAAATAAGCGCCGCGGCGTTCAACCGCCCACCCCAAAACGCCTGCCCGCATAACACGGACAGGCATTTTCTTTTGCCGCCCGTTCTCCCCGCTTTCCCTCCCCCTCTTTCTGCTCCCACCCGTCTCCTCTCTCGCGCGCCGCCCCTTTTTTCGCTCATTTTCCCCTTTACATTTGCAAACTTCCTGCTATACTCCGCACAAATCAACTGCAACCCAAACCAAAGGACCATAAGATGACCAAACAGACCTGGAAACCCGGAACCATGCTCGCCCCCTTGCCGCCCGCGCTGATAACCTCCGGCGACATGGAACACCCCAACGTCATGACTGCCGCGTGGACCGGCATCATCTGTTCCGACCCGGTCATCACCTACGTTTCCCTGCGTCCGAGCCGCTACACGCACGAACTCGTCAGCCGAAACAAAGAGTTTGTCATCAACCTGCCGACCTGGCGGCTGACCGAAGCCGTTGACACCGTCGGCGTCAAATCCGGCCGCGACGGCGACAAGTTCGCCCTGAACGGCTTAACTCCGGAACCCTGCACAAAAGTCAAAGCGCCGCAGGTGGCCGAATGTCCGGTCTCGCTGGAATGCAAGGTGCTGGAAGTCCGCCCGTTCGGCACGCACGATATGTTTCTGGCCGAAGTCGTCGCCGTCAACGTGGACGAACAGTATATCGACGAAACCGGCGCGCTGGATTTGGAAAAGGCCGGACTCATCGCCTACGCCCACGGCTTTTATTACACGCTGGGACGCAAAATCGGCAAATTCGGCTTTTCGGTCGAAAAGAAAAAGAAGAAACCCGCCGCACCGTCCGTCGCTACGGTTCTGAAAGCCGACGAGAAATTTTCCCGTAAAAAGATTACGGCGGAAACTATCGCCGCCTCATGTCCGTCTGCCGTCGCCGGCCACGGCGAACCAAAGATTGCAGCTGCCGGACAATCTGCGCCTCACGCCTCAGGGCATGACGAAACTTTTATTGAAAACGGCGTCGAAGTAATTGTCAAAAAATCTCGTTTCAGCAAAACTCCGGCGCAGTCTGCCACCCCGTACCCTGCAGACAAAAACGCCCGCCGCAAAGGCAAAGACAGCCGTGCCAAAGGAGAAAACAACCGTGTCAAGGGGGAAAACAGCCGTTCAAAAGGAAAATTCAGCCGTAAAGACCATAAACAGACAAACTATGAGCCTTACAGTTTCAAGAAAAAAGCCGACGGCAGTTTTAAAAAGAAATCCCCGCGCCGCGCCTGATACATTGTACTCCCTGCGCCTGACACTTCCTCTCCCGTGCTGGCTTAACACGGTACATTCCTTGCACCGATGCAACACACTGTATTCCCCGTCCGGCATAATACTGGAATTTCCTTGCATTAACACAGGTTTTTCCCGTACCGGCCGACGCATTGCAACTCTGCGTTGCGCCGCAACATGCCGCTGCCCGTCAGGAATAATATCTTTCGTTTTGCCCGCGCCATATCGCCGCATCAAAAGCGGCTTTTTCCGGTTTCTTTTCTTCGGGTTCCGCCGCAGCTTGTTTCGCACCCTGCCGGACAGCGGTGCCGCCCGCATTTCCGACAGCCCCTTTCTCGCGCGCAATATGCGTTTTTACCCTTTCGCCCGCCGCGGCCATGGCAAAATCCCTTTTCATACCGTCAAACAAAGCATCCCGGCTCATGCCTTTCACGGCTTCGTTTCCGGGCTTGCCCAAATCGGACACGTCGTTCAGAAGATGCATAATCTGTTCGTCGGAATAGCGCTCAAAAATCATCGTATCAATATCCTGCGGCGCCAGCCCGTCATAAATCTCGCCAATATCCTGCCCTAGTTTCATCTGTTCGGACAGAACAGGCGCCTCTCCGGACAAAACAGCCGCCTCTCCGGGCAGGGCTTCCACCTTTTCAGACAGAACAGCCGCCTTTTCAAACAAAACAGGCGCCTCTCCAGGCAGGACTGTCGCACTGCCGGGCAATGCATCAGCCCCGTTCGAAAGAACCTTCGCGGCGTTGTCTTTCTCCTGCTGCTGTTTTTTATACGCGGCTCTCTTTTCCATGCATTTCCGCCTCATCGCCGCCACGTCTTCAAGTGTAAAAACCTCATCGGCATCAAGCGCCAGATCTTTGCGCATCTGCATCAGCCGCGCATAAATTTCCATGCCGGAATCCTTATAAGCATCGTATTCGACCCCGGAATTGACTTCTTTATTGCCGATGACGGATACCATATTCTCGCTGAACCTCAAATCCGCCGCATGCGCCGCTTCGTGCAAAACCAGGCTGGATAACGGACGCAGCTCAATATGTCCCTTATTTTTCTTATAATTGGCGATGTTGATAAAAACGGTCGGTTCCTTTACAACGGCCCGCGCATTAAACCCGATGTTGCCGTCGCTCTCCCCTCTGGCCGCCATCGCCGCTTTCAGGGCCTTCAGGGCGTTTTCCTTGCTACCGTAAGTGCGGATAATACTGTCGCGAAAATGCAGTTCCCCCTTTTCCAAAGCCTCAACGTACCTCGATGTACCCTTTTCCGTCACAAAAACCTGTATGCCGTCAATATTTTGTATCGCCCGGGCGTAATCCTGCCCGTTATCGATTATTTTGCCGCTCTTCTTCCGATCTTCAAGCCATTCCCGCAGCGAAAACAACCCGCCATAAACTTCTGACCGGACTACCGGCGAAACCGCCTCCCCGTCGTCCGTATAAATCTTTACCTTGTCCAGCGCCCGCTCTGCCTGTCCGTCGGAGATTTTTGCCTCATCGCCTGCTTCTTCTGTCTTGCCGCTCATTTTTCCCTCCTCTTTCTGGCGCTGCGCCCCAAATTCGTCCCGTTATTATTGCAAAATATGGAAAATTATACCACAATGTCCGCCCTTTGTCAAGCGCCGCTCCATCATCACGCTGCCGCCATTGCACCCGCCGCCCTCATTACATCGCCCGTATTCCTTTCCTCTGACCGCCTGCTTCTCATACTCTCGTTATTCCGGCTTGTTCCGACACCCGCCGCCCAACTTTTTCCTGTTCTCCATTTAAATCCTCGCCGCCGGCGTTTATCTCTATGCCGTAACCCCATTCCGAAAGGCACCCGTTATGACATGGATACTGCTGAGCCTGCTTTATGCCGTTACCAACGCCGTCTACACGACGTATAACGAAACGCGCAATTTCAACGGTTACGTTCTCGGCATCTGGCGCGGTTTCGGCATCAGCCTGCTGGTTGCGCCGCTGCTGTTCACCGTACCTCCCGTTACGTCGGCATCATATTACCTCATTCTTGTCATTCAGGGGCTGATGATTGGCATTTATGACAGCCATCTGTTTTTTGCCTCGGGAAAATACGGCAGCCACGCCAGTTCCGGTTTTATGGCCACTTGCGTCCTTATTACCGTTTTCCTCTGGTGGGGGATAGATTTTTCCGAGCTTGCCGCCCTGATGCACACCCCCGCCCGCCTCATCACGCTGATGCTGATTTTATGCGGCTTTTCCGTCAGTTACTGGCAGATGATGAAAGTCCGGGTCAGCCGCCCCGCCGAAGATTACCTCTACCCCGCCGTCTTCGCCCTCGCGCTGATGAGCATTGCCACGCGGTATATTGCCCTCAACGGCGGCACCGCTTATGCCGGCGTCGTCTATTATCTTACGGTCGCCTGCTTTGTCAGCGGCGTTTACAATGCCGTTATGTTCGTCCGCCAGAAAACGCCCCCGCTGCAGCAATCGCCGTCATCCCCGCCGCTGGAACCGCGCCTGTCATCATCGCCGCCTGTCCGCCCGCACCAAGCTCCCGTTCCGAAACCGCAAACGCGCCCTGACACGCCGCCGGCTCCCTCCAAACTGGCACTGCTGCTCGCCCCGCTGCCGCACTGGCAGGGCGCATGGCTCATTGCCTTCAGCACGGTGCTGATTGCCGCCAAAACCCTCGCCTTGCGCCTGGCAGAAAATCCCGGTTATGTCATCGCCATGCTGTTGCTGTCGCCGATGTTTGCCGAAGTGCTGAACACCGGACGCGTCCGCCTGCGCCCTTCGGTCATTCTCGTCCTTGTTTTCCTGCTCTTGCTGCTGCTTCTCGTCGCCTGAAGGAAATCCCCGCCGTTGCTCTGCTGCGCTTTTCCGGCGCCGCCTCTGTTTCCCTGCCGTTTTCTCCGCCTGTTCCGTCGCTGCCTTTTGCCTTGAGCTTTCTGTCCACGGCTTCAGCCAAAACCTTGTTGCGCTCAAGTTTGTTCTCCTCTTCAACCCGCGCCAGCGCCGGCTCCAGATATTTGGCATAATATGCCTTTCGCGGGTCTGCCGCCGCTTTCGGGTCATACGCGGCAAAAACTTCCCGCCCCTTCACCGGCTCGTTTTTCTCCCTGAACCCCAAAATCCGCCCTTCGTCGCGCGGCATCTGCAACACTGCTTCAAAAGCGTCTTTTCCACGGCAGTCAACGTCCGGCTTATGCCCCCTGACCTCAATATTCTCGCCCTCTTTGTCCCAATAGGTCAGTTTCGTAACCCCGACCCGCATCAGATACCCGCACGGCATCGCAAAGCTCCCCTGCGTGTATTGCTGCATTCCGGCGGTATTTTCTCCGACATAGCGCACGTTAGGATGATGATAAAACGACGTGTAGGCGCTTTCTGCCGAACTCCCGACGCCCCTGTCAATCAGAACGTCAATCCGCCCGTGATACCCCTCTTTGTCGTTAAACGGGTAATAAATCGCCGTTTCGTCAAACAAAACCTTATCCTCTCCCGAGAAGTTTTTGCGCTTGACCAGCTTTTCCGCCGCCAGCCCGTCGCGCTCGTAATTGCGCGGCTTATACGCGCCGTGGCGGTGCAGAAAAGCGTTGGAAACCGCCGTATCCTTAATCTCGCAGCGCTTATAGGTATTGACCAGATTGCCGTAAAGCCGTTTTGCCACATGGTCAATCGGCTTGTCCTCGCCGCCGCCGTTTCCGCGCGCGTCAAGAATAATCCGCCCTTTCTCCCACTTGTCCTTATTTTCCAGATACGCCTTGTCAAAGGTTTCGATAAAGCCTTTCCAGCTTTCATAATCGTTTTTGTCCGTCAGGTTGGGAATGCTCACCACCAGCAAATCTTCCCCTGCCGGCGATTTCATCTCGCCTATTTTCCATAAAGGGTACGTTTCGCCGCCGCGTCCGGTACGGTATTCCTCTCCCAGGATTTTCATGCCGTCCGGCATTTCTTTGCGATAGCCGAAATTGCTCCCGACAGCCCGTTCTTCTTTTTTGCCCCCGCCGGCAAACGCCTTTCCGCCGCCCATTCCCAGCATAAAATGCCTGTCTTCGATAAAATCCGCGGTACGCTGCGCCACCTCCGCCATAAAATCGCCCTGCCGCCGCGGCTGGTCGATATTGTTATAAAGCGTTTCGACCGCCGCTTTAAATCCGTTCCGGTTTTCTGCCGAAAATCCGCTCCAGCCGACGTGCTCCTGAGCTGCCCGGGCATAAAAGGCCAGATTGAGGCGCTGTTCTTCGCAGCTCATCACCCGGTTGTCCAAATCCTCCCGCGGCTTTCCAAAATCCTCAAGCGATATCCCGTCATAAGCGCGCATCATCGCCTCGTCGCCGATGCTGCCGATAATTTCGTCAAACGTCGCCATATCCGTTCTTCTTCCCGCAACGTCCCTGCCGTTTCCTCCCGTCACCCTCGCCTTATCATAACCGGCTGTTTTTTGCCCTCCGACTTCCATATTCTGTCTTCCCGCAGCGTCCATGCCGTTTCCTCCCGTCAGACTCGCCCCGCCATAGCCGGCGTTTTTACGTTGCTTGGCTTCCAGATTTCGGGCATAAGCCAACAAATCTTTATTTTCATTAAAAAAAATCAGTTTGTCAGGAAATTGCTCCGACACCCGTTTCATCGCAACCGACCGTGTCGCCCCTTTGGCACGCAACTCGTTTATTTTCTCATAAATCGCTTTCTTGTCCGTTTTATCCGGAAGAAAATAAACCGGAACACCCCAGCCGCCCTCTTCCCGCGAAGCTGTCAGGTCTATAATGGAAAAAGGGCCGTCCACGCCGATAACTCTGGCATTTTCGGAAGATTCGTATTCGTTGGTAAACCTGCCGTCAAGCGACACATTGGGCTTAAACGTGCTCTTGTCAACTTCGTAACGATAAGACGGTTTCTGCTTATCCAGAAACTCTTTCGGCTGCCGCCCGCTGATTAAAACCGCTTTTTCGTCCATATAAACGCTGACACCGTCCCATTCTTTGCGTTCGTTGGACGGCGGCTTGACGATATAATGGGATTCTTTGTCCGCCGCCGCATAGCATAAGGCCTCATTTATCCGTTCGGAAAGGGCATTTCCGGCAACTTGAAGGCGCGGCGCAAGATGCGTCCCGAATTTATCGGGCGGCACCTGGCTGAAATGGTATAAGCGGGAAGTACTTTCCATAATCTCTTTACAGCGTTTGCTCCTCAACTCTTCCAGCTGCTGCATATAATGGGGAAAACAATCTTCTCCGACAACCGATTTCAGCAGATATTCCCTTACCGCACCGTGTTCTTTCATAAATTCCGGTAAAGGCCTCTCATCCGTATTAAGATGAAGTTTGTCATTCACTGCCGATATGTAAGAAAACAGATATTGCCCGACGCTCTGATTGGGAAAGGCGCCCAGCTCCGGCGGACAAGTTTGCGACAAATAGGAAGTTTTTTCTTCAAAACCAAGTTTTTGAAGATGAGATACCATATTCCGGAAATTCGCCTCATTCTTTTCCATATCTTCTCCCTGAAAACTGTTCTGTCATTTTATCATAAAGGGAAAAGTTTGTAAAGCAAATTCAGCTTTCTTTGCGCCCGCCGGCTTCCTTATCCTTTTTTCCTACCCGAACAGTTTCGCCCAAAAGCTTTTTTCTTCTTCGGGAGCCGCGGCTTCAAACTGTTTGAGGCATTCTTTCTGCGCCTCAGTCAGCTTTGTCGGAATCAACACTTTAAATTCGACAAACAAATCGCCGCGCCGGTCGGAATTCATATAGCGCATGCCTTTGCCCTTGATGCGCAGCTTGTCGTTCGGCTGCGTGCCGGGCTTGACTTCGACTTCGATTTCCTCGCCGTCAATACCTTTAAGCTTAAATTTGCCGCCCATCGCCGCCATCGCCATGGAAATCGGCGATACCGTAAACAAATCCGCCCCGTCGCGCTCGTAGGTCTTATGCCTTTTTACCGTAATAAAGACATACAAATCCCCTTTCGGCCCGCCGCGTTTTCCGGCTTCGCCCTCTCCGGCGACGCGCATCCGCGTCCCGTTTTCAATTCCCGCCGGAATTTTGATTTTCAGGGATTTTTCCAGCTTTTCCTTGCCGGTTCCGCGACATTTCTTGCACTTGTCCAAAATGACGCGCCCCGCGCCGCGGCATTGCGGACAGACCGTTTCAAACACAAAAAAGCCGCCCTGCTGGGTACGAACCTTGCCGCTGCCGCCGCACGTCGCGCAGACAGGAGGCTCCTTGCCGTCCGCCGTCCCGTGCCCGTGGCAGGTTTCGCACTCTTTGGAGCTTGTAATGCTGATTTCCTTTTCCAACCCGACATACGCTTCTTCAAGCGTCAGCGTTACATCGTAGCGGATATCGTCGCCGCGCTGCGCATACGAACGCTGCCGCGCCCGCCCCTGCCCGGTAAATTCGGAAAATATGTCGGAAAACACGTCGGCAAAACCCGCGCCGGTAAAGTCAAACCCGTTAAACGGATTTGCCCCTGCCCCCGCGCCGCCGAACCCGCCGGTAAACGCCTGATGCCCGTACCGGTCATACGCAGCGCGTTTCTGCTCGTCTTTCAGGACTTCATAGGCCTCGTTGATGTCCTTAAACTTCGCTTCCGCTTCCTTATTGTCGGGATTGCGGTCGGGATGGTACTGCATCGCCAGCTTGCGATATGCTTTTTTTATCTCTTCCCCTGATGCCGTTTTGGTAACGCCCAAAACCTCATAGTAGTCTGCCGTCGTCGTGCTCATGTCATATAACCGTCATTACGTTGCTTTTTTGAATATTCAATATTACTGTTTTAAATCTTATGGTTATTTAGGAATATTATTTCAATAATGCAAGTTTTATTTGGCGGTTATGCCACAATTATGCAAAATTCGCCCCCGCGCAAACCGGCGGCGCCGTCAAAATCAGTTGCAGTCGGAATAAGCGGCCGCCACCCTGTCGTTGCGCAAAATGACCTTGACGCTGCAGCTTACGGCGGCATTGTTTCCTGCCGAAACGTTCCGTCCCGCCGCGGCATATCCTCCGCCCGCAATGTTTCCGCTGCCGAAAGCGCCGTAATTTGCCGCCATGCCGTAATTTCCCGTCAGCCCGTCGCCGCCGTCCGAATTCAGGCTTGCCGCCCGCGTTCCGGTGCTTCCCGCCGCCGGCATATTGCTTCCTGCGGTTGTCATCGCGCCGCTGCCCGGTATGCTGCCGTTTCCGTTCGCCACATATCCTCCATTGCCCGGTATGCTGTTGCTCCCGCCCGGCAATGCGCCGTTCCCCGCCGGATTGTCATAGGAAATTATCTCCCCGCCCCCGACCGGCCGGTAATTGGTGTAATACACCCACATCACGGCTCCGTCGTCAAGATTTTTGACAATATTCGGCGCACCGTTGTCTTCCCAAAGCTCGGCAACGCTCTGCCCTTTATAGGTTGAAATTCCCTGCAGCGGATAATAAGCCGTCCGCCTGTCGGTAACCTGTTCCCACTGGCAGCCGCTCATTCCGAGCACTGCCCCCGCCAGCATCGCCCACCAGTAACGCATGATTTCCTCCTCCGGTTAAATTTTCTGTCTGCCATGCCGTTCCTTTATGCCGATATAATCACGCCGCCCCGCCGAAACAACCGCCCGAACGCAAAAAAAGCGCCGGTCATCCCCGACGCTTTCATTAAGCTGTACATTTCTCCGATTGGCTCAATACGTTTCTCCAATCGGCGCAAATCATTAATAGACGTAACCGTTATACGCCGTCATTGCCGGCGCCCCGCCGCAATTGCTGTATGCGTTGCTGACGTATGTGCGGTAAAATTCCACCGTCAGCGTGCACAGGCTGTGCGGCTGATAATCGCCGAGTTCGCAGTAACGCACGATTTTGCCGTCATCGGGCTCGTAATCGACATAATATGTCCACCGGACCGTATTGTTGCCGACATAGCGTGCATGCATCGGCTCTTCAAAATCGTCAAAAAAGTCGCGCATCTGCTGCCCCTGCTGAATGTCAAACCCGGCCGCATGGATAACCTGCCCCTTCGGCGCCACATACCGCGTGTATGAAGCCCGGTGCCCCCGCGAATGATGAACCGCTCCGCTGTCCCTGCGGTAACTCGGCACATACGACGGGTCACAGCAGCAGCCGGCCAGAAACAGCGTCATAAAGGCAATAGCAAACTTATACATCTTTCAATGTCTCCTCAAAACTAAATAAACTGATTGGTAAAAAATCTAAAACTAACTTACTAACTCTAAAATAATTTCGTCCAAAAGGGGAAAACCCTTGTCCGTAAGTCTGATATTGGCGTCATCATAACACAGTAAATCTAATTGTGCAAGTCTTTTTGTCATTTTTTTTGACAAAAAGTCAAATAATTTAATGCCGCACGCTCGGTAAAAACGTTCCGCGTCAATTCCTTCCTTGATTCTGAGCCCCATCATAACCAGCTCTTCCGCCCGTTCTTCCGGCGTCAGGACATCGCCCAGCCGTCCGTCGACCGTCGCCCGCAGCTGCATATTTCCCGCCGGTTTTCCGCCCGCACTTCGCGCTCCCTCCAAACTTTCCGTGTTCCGCATCTCTGCCGTCTCCCCTGCCGAACGCTCTTCCGCACTCCGCGTTACAGTTTCCTCGCTCATCTCGCTTCCGCCGTCCGTCCACAGCCGCAGCCGTCCGTGCGCCCCCTCGCCGATACCGATATAATCGCCGCCGCGCCAGTATGCCAGATTATGCACGCTCTCGTCATCGCCCGACGCTGCGAAATTGGAAACCTCGTACCGTTCCAGCCCGCGGCTGCGCAAATAAGAAACCGTTTGGTTATAAAGGGTTAAAGACATTTCCTCATCTGCCGCCCGAACATTTTTGCGCGCAAAAACCGTTCCTTCCTCAATCGCCAGTTCATAAAGCGAAATATGCCTGAGCCCGAACCCCAGCGCCAAATCTATCTCCTGCTGCCAGTCTTCCCATTTCTGTCCGGGTCGCGCGTAAATCAAATCAATCGAAAACTTCGGAAACGCCGCCGCGCCGAGTTCCATTGCGGCTATGGCGTCGCCCACCCCGTGCGTCCGTCCCAGAAACTTCAAATCCGCCGCATTCAGCGCCTGCACGCCGAGCGACAGCCGGTTAATTCCCGCCGCCCGGAACGCCAGAAATTTCTCGCGTTCAAACGTATTCGGATTAGCCTCCAGCGAAATCTCCGCCCCCGAAACAATGTCAAAATGCCGTTCCAACTCTTCCAAAACCTCCTCCACCGCTCCCGGCGACAACAGCGACGGCGTTCCCCCGCCGAAAAACACCGACGTTACGCGCCGGCCATTCCCTCCCTGTCGCATTTTTCCGCACAACCGGGCAAAATAGGCGATATCTTCGCGGTAGCGCGAAACCAAAGCCGCCTCGTCAAACTCGCGCGGCAGTATCCCGCGAAAAAAATCGCAGTACGGACACCGGCTCCGGCAGTACGGAAAGTGGATATAAACCGCCAGCCCGTCATCCGTCATATTCCTCGCAACGCTCGCACACCGCTCTCCGCCAACGGTTCCGCCCCTTTCATCCGCCGCGCGATTGCCTGCACCGCCGTTCCCCGGCATTTCGTCCGCCACGCCGCTTCTTTCGCCGTTCCCCGCTATTTTTTCTCTTCTGCCGTTTTCTTCGCCGTCCGTCGCCATTTTCCGTTCCTTTCCGCTCTCCCGGAGCCTGTATCTCCGTTACCCGCCTTATTACCACTGCCGCCGCAATTCCGCAACAAAAAAATCCCGCGCCGCCAAAGGCACGGGAAATAAAACATTTTTCTGCACGCCGCACGGCCGTCGTATACTTGCCCGCCGCATGACCGCCGCTACAGGCAAATCCGGCCTGCCGCCGCTCAGAATATGTCCGGTCATTCGTCCAATAAGGAGCCGACCCATTCGTCCAATCCTGCGAAGAGAAGAAACGCAATTCCTATCACCAAACCACTCACGGCCATCAACCAAATGATCAGCAAGAAGACTGCAGCACCCTCCTCCCCAGTTCCGTTATACAGGACGATTATCCGACATAGCTCATACGCATACATCGTTGCTACGCCCCAGAAGAGCATCCGGTAAATAATCAACTGCCACCGGGAAAACACAAGCTCGGACAGAAACAGGCCTCCGGAAACCATCAAAGGTATCCCTCTCAACCATATTTCCAGAACCGGACAAAGGACGTTTTTCGCAAAATCACTCCCTTTCTTAAACACCACGTCGGACACCGCAAACATCTTCTCGGTCAAAAAGTCATTTCCAGTCCTCAGCAGCAGTTCAACCGCCGCAAACAAAACCCCGGCCAAAATCAGCGCTGTCCACGTTTTGTACGTTCTTGCTTTCAGCAGTATGCTGCGCAGGACTTCGGGTGTTTTTCGCAAAGCCGTTGCAATCATCTGGCCTTTGTTGGAAAGATCACTGTCGTGCCAGCGCTGCCGATACAGTTCCTGCCGGTATTGTTTCTCGGCTATGGCACGCATATCGCCGCGCTCCCATCGTTTCAACACATCTGCGATTTCCTGTTGCAGAATTTGCTCGGATTTTTTCTGAATAATAGTATCTTTTTCCATAAATATAAGGTTTAGTAATTTGTTATCTACCGATGATAATAGCTTATTTCGTCCGTTTTGTCAACAGCTTTTCTTCAAAAAAACGCCCGGACACCAATGCTGCCGATACCGTTCCACCCGGATTCCGCCCGTTATTTGCCTTTGCGCCGCCGCCTTAAACACCGTTTTCCATACCGCCCGTTATCCCAGTCCCAGCTTGGCGCAGGCGGTTTCAATCTTCTCTTGCAGCGCCGCCACAAATTCCTTTTTCCCCGCATAGTCGGCAACATTCATCGGCGGCATAAAATCAAACACCACTTTGCCCGGCCGCCGCAGAAACGCCCCTTTCGACCACACCAGGTCGGAATTGAGCGCCACCGGCACCACCGGCATATCCAGCCCCTCCGCCAGAAAGACAATCCCCGACTTGTAGCCCTTGACCTGCCCGTGCCTGCAACGCGTGCCTTCCGGAAAGATAATGATGGAACGCCCGTCCGCCACCCGTTTTTTCGCTTCCGCCAGCATTCCCTTCATCGCTCTGGCTCCGGCGCCGCGGTCCACCGGAATCATGCCGTACAGCGCCTGCCCCCAGCCGAACAGCGGAATATAGGTCAGTTCTTTTTTGAGCACAAACACCGAATGCGGAATAATATCGGTATAGGCGTAAGTTTCAAACGCCGATTCGTGCTTGCTCGCAAAAATCACCCCCGGCGTGATATATTCCTTCCCCCGCACTTCTATCGTAATCCCGCACAATTTGAGCATTCCGCTCCAGATGACCGGATGCAGAAACCTGTCCCACATCGCCACCATCGCCGGACGCGAAAACACCCCGACCGGCAGGCTGACGACAAACCCCAGCGCCATCGCCGGATAAAAATACAAATTGGCAACCAATGAACGTAAAAACAGCATCATATCTCTAATCCTAACAAAATTTCACCATCTTAACAAAATCTGCCCCCGCCAAATTACTCCCTCTCCTGACAAAGCCTCACACTTCGCCAAATTTCCCTCTCCTCTGACAAAATTTCACAGCCCCAACAGGTTATATTGCGCATAAACCAGCAGAAACTTGGTATATTCCGCCGCCATAAACCGAAAGCTGCGCCAGTTTTTCCACCATTCCGGCGACACGTTCGGCGTATCCGCCGCGACAAAACGCATCACGGCCTCCGGCATCTCGTGTTCCAGCTCCAGCCGGCTGCGCGGGATATGGTAAAACGACGTTACGACGTAAAGTTCCTTCATGCCGTATTTTTCCACCCATTCCCGCACTTCCCGCGCGTTGCCGACCGTATCGGTCGCCCGGTAGCCGAGGTCAATCGGCTGGCTGCTTTCGAGCCTGATATCCTCGCGCGATGTAATAACCTGCAGCCCTATCCCCGGCTGCACGCCGGAAATCAGCAGCCGCTCGCCGTAACCGCCGTTCAGCAGTTCCACCGCCTTGGCTATCCTGTTCCGCCCGCCGGTCAGCACCGCAATGCCTGCCGGAGGAGTTTCCGCCGCCGCTGCGCCAAACCTTCCGTCCAGCACCGCGCGGGTAACGTCCAGATAAGCGTAGCCGTACCGCCGGTCAGGCTCCAGCATTGCCCCTTCCGCCCATTCGTTCCAGGCATTGACAAACACCAGCCTTTCGTCACCGGCAAATTTTTCCTTCGTATCCTTTACCGCATAGTCGAGCCACCGCCCGTACACCTCCGGCGTCGTCCCGTCAAAGACCAGCGCCCCCGAATAGGCCTTGCGCGGCGTATTGTCCCAGCGCGGAAAGACGGTGCGGAACGTTTTAAACGCATAATCCTTCTTCATCTTGCCGGAATTGATGTATTCCGCCCAGTCAAACACGCGGAAATCCGCCCGTTCGTCAATTTTCGCCGTTCCCTTCTGCCGCAGCCCGTAGATGTTGTCCAGCTCAAACTCCATCACCGCGTCCAGCCCCCAGTCCGCCGGATTGTCATAAAAGCCGAACGCCTTGGTGGCGACGATATACGGCTCACCGACGCCGTGTTCGCGCCCGAACTGTTTCAGATACGCCGCAAACGCGCGAAACAGCTCCCTGCCGATTGGCGCCGGACGGTACACGATAAACAGCGGCCGCCCGTTGACGCGGATATAGCGCGGATCCTGAAAAAACGGCAGCAGGTCTTTTGCAAACGGCTCAAAATCCTCCCGCGAGAAAGTCTGTTCCATCAGCAGTTCGCGGTTGCCGCCGTCCCAGCGTTTCGACCAGTTCTCGTTCGCCCAGTGCAGACAGAACGGCAGTTCCAGCGCCGGATTGGCCAGATAATTATAGACCGGCTTTTCCATCAGCTTTTTGCCCGCAAACCAGTAGTAATAGAACGCAAACCCGCCGATGCCGTAGTTCTGCGCCAGCTCGACCTGCCGTTTCATCGCGTCGTCATGCGTCAAATCGTAAAACCCGACGTCAATCGGCAGCTTCGGCTGATAATGCCCGGCAAACATCGGCCTGGCGGCGGTAACGTTCGTCCATTCCGTAAATCCCCGCCCGTGCCAGCGGTTATTTTCCTCAAACTGGTGATATTGCGGCAGATACAGCGCAATCACGCGCACCGGGGCTCCGCCGCCCGCCCCGGCATCCGACTTGCCAGCCGCGTCTTCCGGCCTAACGTCCCCGCTGCCCGGCTTGCCAGCCGCGTCTTCCGGCCTAACGCCCCCGCTGCCCGCCGCCTCTTGCCTATACTCGCGGTAGGCAACAAAATCCTCCTGCCTTCTTCCGTCGTCATCAAACATCGCCCGCACATACGCCTGCGCTTTGCCGCCATCCGTCCCGCAGCTTTGCGCCGCATCGCCCGCCGCTGCATACCCCGCTCCGTCGCTCTCCGCCGCATTGCCCGGAGCTGCCTGCATCTGCACATAACCGAAGACCGTCCGGTTGAAAACCAGAAATCCGCCAAACCAGACCAAAAACAGCATCAGCCCGATAAACGCCGTTATGATGATAACTTTATGCCGCATTTTCTTACTGTCACCTCATTTTAAATTACCCGCACCAAAGCCCCATCTTCTGTCTTCTACCATCTGCCTGCATATTGCTCATTACACCATGCTCCGGAGCGTCCTGACCACCGTTATGTATGCCGTTGCCGCCACCAGCGCCGCCGAAACCAGCGGCAAAAGCAGGATAACGACCCATTCGTTCAGCCCAAACGACACTGAATTGAAAATGCCTGCCTCAATTCCCTGCGCCATGTGCCCGATAACCAGAATTGCCGGCACCGCCAAAACCGCGCCGATAACTCCGGCTGCCGCCGACATCTGGGTAATCTGCCTGACATAGTTGGCGGCAATATATTCGTCGGTTGCCCCCATCGTATGCAGAATGGTGATAATCTCGCGGTGGACGTTCAGCCCCGTCTTCGCCGCATAAACGATGGACGCAACACAGCCGCCCGCCACCAGTATCAGCACCGTAACCGCCAGCATTTTCAGCGAGTTGATGAACCGCAGCAGCCGCGACAGCCACAGGTTATGATCGTTGATGGAAGCCTGCGGCGAAACCTCCGACAGCCGCACCGTCAGCTCTTTGTAGTCAAAATTCTTGGCATTGCGGATTTTAACGTCCAACAGCTTCGGTATCGGCAGCATCTCCACATCAACGTTGTTGCCGAGCCAAGGCTCAAGCAGCGCCCGCAGTTCCGCGTCGCTCAATACCGTAACCTGCTCCACGTCGGGATATTTTTCCAGAAAGCCGACCACGGCCAGCAGGTCTTTTCGGCTGGCATCTGTTCCCGGCAGCGGCAAAACCTGTACCGTAAAGTTGGAAACCACCTGCTGCCGCGAGTTTTCAAACATGGAATTAATTCCCAGCACGCCCGCCAGCGTAATCGCGAACAGAAATACCGCCACCGCCACCGTTACGCGGAGAAAGGTTTTTGAATACCCTTCGTCAATCGGCAGTTCCTGCGTCTTGTCCGCAGGCGCTTTCTGCCGTCGCAATTCACGGATTCTTGCTGCCCGCTGTTTAGCCGTCGCTCTCGGTACGCCGGTTCCCGTTCCCGCCGTTATCCTGCCCGACGTGCCAAACTCTCTTGCGCCGCTGTCCTTCCTGTCCGACGCGCCAAACTCTCTTGCGCCGTCATCCGTACTGTCTGTCATCATCACAGCCTTCCTCCTGTCATCGCTCTGCCCGCTTTTCCCGTCATCATCACAACCGTCCTCCCGTTTCCCTCTCCGCATTTCTGGCATAAAACAGATTCCCGTCAGCCAGCTGCAGCCGCGGATAATGATAACGCTCCATCAGTTCGTTGGAGTGTGTCGCAATCACCACCGTCGTTCCCAGCCGGTTCAGTTCCGCAAACAGTTTCATCAGCTTGGCCGCGATATCGCTGTCGACGTTTCCCGTCGGCTCGTCGGCCAAAAGCAGCTCCGGACGGTTAATGACCGCCCGCGCAATCGCCACCCTTTGCTTTTCTCCGCCTGAAATTTCCGAACTCTTGACATACATATTGTGCGAAAGCTCGACCCACGCCAGCAATTCAATCACCCGCTGGCGGATTTCTTTCTCCCGCATGCCCCGGATTCTGAGCGGCAGAGCCACGTTGTCAAACACGCTCAAATGCTCCAGCAGGCGGAAATCCTGAAATACAACCCCGATTCTCCGCCGCAGGAACGCCAGCGTGTCGCGCCCGGTCAAAGCCACGTTGTTGCCAAAAACCTTAAGCGTTCCCGCCGTCGGCCGCTGCGCCAGATACAGCATCGAAAGCAGCGACGTCTTCCCCGCGCCGCTTTTCCCGGTCAGAAAATGCATCGACCCGCGCCGGAACGAAAAATTGATGTTCTTCAACACCTCGGGATTGTCTCCGTACCGGAGCCCGACATCTCTCATCTCCACAATCGGTTCAAACTGCCTTGTTTCCATTTTTCCCTCTTTCCTAACCTCGTTTATCCCTCTGGGCCTGCGCTGTCCGCCGCTTTAACACTTTTTTAACCTATAACCCCAAAAAAGATTTGATTAAATAATTTTTCTTTATATACTAACAGGAAATAAAAAAAGGAAGAGCCAATGTTAATAAGTTGTCCCAAATGCCACAGCATTTATGAAATACCGGATGACCTCATCGGGAAGACCGGGCGGAATTTCCGCTGCCAGGCGTGCGCCAACGTTTGGCATGCGATGCGGAGCGACGCTCTGGGCTATGAGGAGGAAAAGGAGAGCGAGCCTTTTATTGAGCCTATCCCCGTTTCCGAACCTCCCTCCCGCCCCTGGCCGTCCGAAAAAGAGGAATTCACCGTGCCTGCCGACACCAAGTCGGGGAAGAAAACGCCCTCGTCGTTTGAAATCCTCGCCGCGGAAGGCGACCCGGCTTTTGTTGCCCCGGTAATGAAAACTTCCGGACAGACAACGTCTGCACAGAACATGGCTGCGCAAAATACGATGGCCGCGGCTGCACAGGATGCTCCCCAAACGGCGCCGAGTGTTGCCGACGAGTTTCCGCAGCCGCCCAAAACAATGTCTTCGGCCGAAGTGCTGGCTGCCGCGCGGCAAAAGCGCGAAATTACCCTGACCTCCGATTACGGAACGTCTTTTACCATCAGTATGGATCCGCCGGAGGAACGCGAAGCCGAAAATACTGCCGCCACGCCGTTCGCAGCCCAAACAGCCGGCGGGATATACGGCTCCGGCCGTGCCGAACCGCGCCTGACTGCCGTATCGGAACCGGAACCTCTCACCGCCACGCCGGACGACCATCTTGCGCCGCCCAAACCGTTTAAGGGATATCGCAAAACCTGCGCTTTCCTCGGCCTGCTCTTTCTGGCAGCCTGCGCGCTGTTTTTGCGCCGCGAAGCCGTTGCTTTTTATCCGACCGCCGAATTGTGGTATAACAAAATCGGCCTGACCGGGCTGGACAATCCGCAGTATCTGAAGTTTGAACAGATTTTCGTTGCCGAGACCTCGGAAAACGGCAAACCCGCCGTCAGCGTCCGCGCCGTCATCAAAAACGGTTCAGTTTATACGACCGTTGTGCCGCGCATAACCGTTGCCGGCACGGCAGAAACGTTTGCGGCAAACCGTACCCGGCTCAAAGGCGGCGAAACCGCCGAAGCCGTGTTTGAGCTCCCCGCGCCGCCGCCCGGCTCGCCGCTGAGCCTGAATATCGGTTTTGCCGAACCTTAACGCCGCAGCAGGCTCGCAGCACCGGCCTGTTCTGCCTGCGCCCGTTGTAAAGTTGTAACCCGCGGCTCCCGTTTTCATAACACGGGCAACGCCGTCCATTTTTAACCAAAGGAGCATATCATGTTAAGAGAAAACCTGCAAAACGCTTTAAAGGAAGCGATGAAAAACCATGACACGGCCACTGTTTCCGCCGTCCGCCTGATTATCGCCGGACAAAAGGAAAAGGACGTCGCCGCCCGCGGTGCCGGCAAAGAATGCGCCTCCGACGCCGATTTGCTGTCCATGATGCAGGGAATGATTAAACAGCGCAACGAATCGATAAAGATTTATACCGAAGGCGGACGCCCCGAACTCGCCGCAAAAGAACAGGCCGAAATCAGCGTAATTGAACGCTTCCTCCCCAAACAGCTGAGCGAAGCCGAAACCAAAGCCGCCATTGAAGCAGCCATCGCCAAAACCGGTGCCGCCGGCATGAAAGACATGGGCAAAGTCATGGCGGAGCTGAAAGCCGCTTACGCCGGCCAGCTGGATATGGGCAAAGCCTCGGGAATGATTAAGAGCCTGCTCGGCTAAAACGTTCCTCTGCCCGGCAAACGCGCGCCGCAGTATCCGCCGCCGTTTCTGGCAAGAGGGGCTACCCTCGGGGCGTTCTCTCCTGAAACATCTCAGGAAAAAGCTGGCTGCCCTCGGGGCGTTCTCTCCTCCGCAGCCTCCTGTCGGGAAGCGCCCGGAGTACCGGCCGGAAACGCCGCCTTTTCGGCGGTTCTCCCCGTAACAGCTCGCCTGCCCGGCAGTCCGCTGCCTGCACCGCTTTTGGCAAACAATAACAAGGACAAACTATGGCTAACGACGATTTACAGCGTTTTATAGACGAGCTTCGCGCCCGCGTTTCCATCGCCGATGTTGTCGGCGCCAAGGTCAAACTGACCAAAAAAGGCCGCGAGTATCAGGGGCTCTGTCCGTTTCATAACGAAAAGACCCCGTCGTTTACCGTCAACGAAAGCAAAGGTTTTTACCACTGTTTCGGCTGCGGCGCCCACGGTGACATCATCAAGTTCGAGATGGAAGCCAACGGCCTCCCGTTCATCGACGCGCTGCAAAAGCTCGCGCACCAGGCCGGGCTGCAGATGCCGCAGCTTTCTGCCAAAGACAAAAAGGAAGAGGACGAGCGCAAATCCCTCTATGAGATTATGGAAGCCGCCTGCGCCTTTTTTGAACGAGAACTGCGGATGCCGGGCGGCGCTGCCGGGCTGAAATACTTCACCGAAAAGCGCGGCCTTTCTCCCGAAACCCTCAAAAAATTCCGCCTGGGCTTTGCCCCCAGCAACAATGCCCTGATGACACACCTCAAAGCGCAGGGCATAGACGAAAAAGATATGAAAGAGCTGGGATTGATAGCCATTCCCGAAGACACGTCCCGCCGCCCGCACGACTTTTTCCGCAACCGCGTGATGATTCCGATTACCAACAAGCAGGGAAAGATTATCGCTTTCGGCGGCCGCGTGATGGAAAAAATCGAACCCAAATATCTGAACTCGCCCGACACGCCCATTTTCAACAAACGCCGCAACCTGTACAATCTCGACAAAGCGCGCGAAGTTGCCTATAAGGAAAAGAAACTCATTATTTGCGAAGGCTATATGGACGTCATCGCGCTCGACCGCTATGGTTTCGGCTATGCCGTCGCCCCGCTCGGCACCGCGCTGACCGAAGAGCAAATTGCCGAAGCCTGGCGCGTCTGCCCCGAACCCGTTTTATGCCTTGACGGAGATTCCCCGGGCGTCAAAGCCGCGATGCGCGCCGTTGATCGGGTACTCCCGATGCTCAAAGCCGGCTATTCGCTGCAATTCCTTTTCCTGCCGGACAATCAGGATCCCGATGAATACCTGCAGGCGCACGGGCACGACAGTTTCGCCGCCCTGATGCGCAAAACCTCGCCCCTGATTGATATTTTATGGCGCAAATATACCGAAAACGAAGACAGTTCCACGCCTGAAAAAAAGGCGCTGATAGAAAAGACCCTGCTGTCCGAAGTCGCAAAAATCGGTGATGCTACCGTACGCAGCTATTACGCGCAGGAAATCCGCAGCCGGATATACGCCGCCTTCCGCCGGACACCTTGGCAACAGCCCGCCGCGCCCCGTATGCCTTCCGCATTCCGTGCGCCGTCTGCCGCCCGTAACGTTTCTCCAGCCTCCCGGATGCCCGCCGCTCCCGTTTCCCCTGCGCCGCAAATGCCCGAAACGCCGCCCGCATATCTGGACGATATTCCGTTGCCCGAGGCCGCGCCGCAATACCAAGAACCGCAGCCGGCCTGCCCGTCTCAGGCTCCCCGGCAATCCGCAAATACCGGCTCGCCCTCTAACTTCAGCCCATTCCCCGATACGGCGTCTTTCTCCGGCTTCCGCCCCTCTTCCAATGCTTTCCCGTCATCCGGGGCTCGCCCGTTCTCCAACTCTGCCTCATCGCCTAACGCCCGCCCATTCCCCAATTCCGGACGCGGTGCCTCGCGCTGGGCAGACACCCGCCCCCCGCGCCCCGCACTTAACCACGGCATTGCCGCCGCACCGGAAACCTTGCGCCAGAGCGCCGACGGCGAGTGCGACAAAAACCTGCGTTTCATCATCGCCGCCGGTTTGGTCTACCCCGAACTGATTGACGAATATGAAGAACAGGTTCTCTCCTCAGACATTAAAAACGCCGGCTTGAAAAACCTTTTCGCCGCCATGGCGGATTTGTACCGCGAAGCCGAAACGCCCCCTGCTGCCGACGAACTGCAGCAACAGCTGGCGCAGCGTCCCGAAGGCGCCCCTCTGGCCTCGCTCTGGGAACTTGACATGCTCAAAAAACGCTCCCCGTTCATCAACGACCTGCGCAAAAACATTGATAAGCTGCTCCTGGAAGACAAACTCCGCACCCTTGAAGAAGAAATCAAAAACGTCAGTACCGAACTCTGCAAAAACTTTACCGAAGAAGCCTACCTCCGTCAGTCCGCCCTGAAAAAGGAACGCGACGAAATCCTCGCCGCCGCGGCTGAACCCGAAGACTGATTTAATTGTTTCGCAATACCTCCGGTTTCCTGCGTCTCTTTTTTGGGCCGTTCCGCCTTATTCCCTCCCCTGCCGTTTCCTCCCGTCAGATTTTTTTTGATATTTGTCTTGACAAAAAAATTCCGCAGTGCTATATGTTTTTCCACTTAATTACAATTCTGATATTTTTTTCAAATTCTCTCAAAATAGTCTGCCTTTGTTTTCAGCAAACGCAATACTATGAAAGCAATGCAATAGGCGAAAGCAACGCAGGCGCCCCCTTCCCCTTTGTGAAAACCGGAAGGGCCTTTTAGAAAATATTACTTTGTCAGATACTATAACTTAGAGGATACAACTTCTTTAGTCATAGATAAGGACTGCCCGTTTGCGAAAATAGGCAGCTCTGCTTAAAAAGAACGCACTTAAATCTATATAAATCTAAATTTGCTTTTTTAATTTGTCTTACGACAAATTGTTTTATTAAAACATTCCGGCATTCGGTTTTTGCGAAAAAGCCTAATGCCTGCTTCAAAAACAAAACCTGTTTCTTTGCGAAAAGAAACAGGTTATTTTTTGCCGAAAAACTTTATTTTCTGCGCCAGTGTCCGGATTTTCCCGACCGAGGGAGAATTCGCCAAATCCGCACTTTCCACCCTGCGCTTAATTTGCGCTGCCTGTTCTTCCGCCCGTTTCACCGCGGCCGTCGTAATATGCTTAATCCGCTCAAAATGCCTGTCTATCTCTTTGGGTGAGATGTTCAAAATGCTGCTTATGTTTATTTTCTTATCGCCCGCCGACGCATCTTCTGCCCTGCCCGCTGCGGTTTCGTCCGCTTCGTCTGTCCATTCTTCAATTGCGGGAAGTTCCGATATCGCTGCGGGCTGTTCCGGTGTTTCTGCAGAAAATTCCGCTCTCTCCGGTTCTGCCATCGGAGCTTCCGGCTCTGCCATCGGAGCTTCCGGTTCTGCCATCGGAGCTTCCGGCTCTGCCATCGGAGCTTCCGGTTCTGCTATCGGGACTTCCGGCTCTGCTATCGGGACTTCCGGCTCTGTCATCGGAGCTTCCGGCTCTGCCATCGGAGCTTCCGGCTCTGCCATCGGAACTTCCGGTTCTGCCATCGGAGCCTCCGGCTCTGCCATCGGAACTTCCGACGGTGCCATTACTGGAGTTACAGAAGTTACTGGAGTTTCAGGCACAGACAAAACCTCCGCTGGCATTTCACCGGCCGGCACTGTTTCCAAAGCTGCGTTTTTCGCCGCCAATGCCCCCTTTAGGCTCTGATAAACGCCGTATGTCGCCTTTTCCAGCCCCTGCATTTTTGCCGTTGCCGCACTCAGGTCAATCGTCGTTGCGCCCAAAACCGCCCGTTCCAGCCGCCGCCGCGCCGCAGTCAGCGGATTGTCATCAGCCGTCCCGATAAGTATGCCGTCGGCATTTCGGTAAACTTTCAGTTTCATTTTTTCCGCCAAAGCGGCCATCTCCGCCGCCAGCCGGCCGTCCGCCGCCGCAAGCGTATTCGCCAAAACAATAAATTCCCGCATCAGGCTTTGCTTTCCGCCGTTCCCGGCACCGCGTTCATTGTCCGGAGCCAGCCAGCCTTCCTGAACAAGAAATTTGAGCAAAACCGCGGCCTGAACCGCGCATCCCGTTTCGGCAAAGTCCCGCACCGCACATAATGCCCGCTGCGCCGCATAATGGCGAAAAGCAGCATGTTCCGACGCCGTAATTCCTTTCGCCGGCAGCTCCGGCAGGTTTTGCAGGTTAATCCGCACCATATCCGCAATCAGCGTTTCCGCCCCCTTGGCCTTGGGCAGCAGCCGGTGCAAAAAGCCGCACATCTCCGTCGCCCGCCCTTTTTTAGCCAATTCCAGCAAAATCCGCACCGCCGACTTAACCTGGTTAAGCTCCAGCAGCGCCAGCGCAAACACCACGCCCTTCGGCGCCGCCCCGGTTTCAATCAGATGCAGGCACCTTTCCGTCAGCGGGCGTATTTTTCCCGGTTCATGCCGGACAAATTTCGCTGCCGTTTCCTCGCAAAAGCCTGTTTCCTCTTCCAGCCCCGCCGCAAATTCTCCGATTTCCGCATTGCGTGCCAAAAGCGGCGCCGCCTCAAGTTCGGAAAGCCCGTTCAAAGCGTCGTCCGCAGTCAGCCTGGCCAAAACCGCATCGTCCAGCCCGATGCTCTGCGGCGCAAAACCGTCGGCCGCTGCCTCGCGCAAATAGCGGAACAAATAGTCTTTTTCGGCTTCGCTTAATCGCCGCTGCGTATAAGCCGCCAAATCGCACAGCCGGCGCAGCACCGCCCTCTTTTCATAAACAGCCGTTACCGCGTCGCCCGAAATCCCGCAAGCCGCCCCCTGCCCGCGTAACCGTTCCAAATAGGCTTTCAACCGGCCGCCCAATTCTTTAACATTCAGCTCATCAATCAGTTTTTTATAATCAAAACAATATGGTAAAACATCATCTTCAAGTTCTTTATCATATTTTGCCAGTTTTTCCAGTATCGTTTTCTGAAACTTGATTCCGGCCTGAAAATTATCCAGTCCGCGCCATGCCCGCAGCCGGTTGTCTTTATGCCGCGCCGCCAGCTCCCGCGTAAAATCCCCGAGTATTCCTTTTTCAAACGCGTCCGGCACGCCGTTTTCTTTCAGTGCCTGCCAGATTTTCCGCCGTGCCGCGGCGTCCGTTCCATTAAGGCCGGCAACCCCGAGCGCCCCCCACAGATACGAAAAATTCCCAGCCGCAAAAATATCCGCGTTTTCCGGGCGCGACAAATGCTTCATCACCCGTTCGGCCGCCACTTCCGCCCCGCCGAGCGCCAGATTTTCCAGTTCTGCCTTTGACCACATCATGCTTTTGCTGCCGTACTCCGCTTTTCCGTCTTGCCGGAACGCCTGCCGCCATTCCGGCCAAGTTCCCGTATTGCCGTTAGAATATCGTGCCGCCGCCCCTGCTGTCAAGCATGAATTCCCGCTGTCAACATAAATAAAACCCGCCGGCCTTTGCCCCCTCTCCCCCACTGCCACAATACCCGCCGCCTCCGCCGTTCTTCCTTTTTCTCCGCTCCCCTGCAAAAAAATCGGGATTTTGCGGATTTAACACTTGACAAACGCGATTCGGCAGATTATCTCTGTAAGCGCTTGCAATTTTTTGCCGGTTTATACTACGTATAAAAGGCAATTTAAAATCGATTTTAAGGAACGACATGTCAGATACAGATAACGAAGATTACAAAACGTCTGATGCCCCCCTCTTGGATTCATTCGGCAGCGCTCTGAAGAAGCTGATTGCGAAAGGCAAAGAGCTGGGCTACATCACAATTGAAGAGCTTAATCAGGCGCTTCCGTCCGAAAAAGAAACCTCCGACCAGATAGAAGACATTATGGCTGCCATTTCCGATATGGAAATCAGCATCATCTCGGCTGACGAAACCGAAGATTTTGACGACGAAGGCGGCGAGGCGGAAAACGAACCTGAAAACGACGTGCTGGAAGACGATGACGCCGTCGGCAATCTGGACGCGAAAGACCTGATGCGCTCGGACGACCCGGTGCGGATGTACTTAAAGGAAATGGGCACCGTCGAGCTTCTGTCGCGCGAAGGCGAAATTGCCATCGCCAAACGCATCGAAGCCGGCAAAACCGTGATGATTGGCGGCCTCTGCGAAAACCCGATGACCCTGAAAGCCATTTCCAAATGGCGCGACGAGCTGGTCGCCGGCACCATGCAGCTGCGCAACATCATTGACCTTGAAATGATGTACGGCGTTGATTCCGAAGCGATTGTCTATGATGACGATGCCGCGCCGGTTGACGACGATCTTGAACAGGTTACCAAAGAGCTGGAAAGCAAAAACCTTGACGAAATCGACGACGATTTGGAAACCGATATCGAATTTGACGGCACAGTCGACGACGAACCGGAAGAAGAAGACGTTGAAGACGCCGGCGAGATGGACGGCGAAACCGACGGCGAACTCGACGACGAGGATGAAGAAGGCGGACACAGCACCACCTCCATCAGCGCCATGGAAGCAGCTCTGTTTGAGCCCGTGCTCGACATCTTAAACAAAATCGCCAGCTATTATGACGAGTTGAGCCGCATTCAGGCGCAGCGCATGAAGGCCATTCTGGCCGGACGCAAGGCGCAGACTTCGCTGGAAAAGAAATATATCAACATCAAAAAGGAACTGATTGAGCTGATGAGTTCAATCCACCTTAACTCCGCCCGCGTTGAAGAGCTGGTCGAACAGCTGAACGAACTGAACCGCCGGCTGATGGGCGTCGAGGGCAAGCTGATGCGCCTCGCGCTAAACGCCCGCGTCAAGCGCGAAGACTTTCTTGAAGCCTACCAGCGTTCCGAACTTGACCCGCATTGGGTTGAAAAAATGGCGGAAAAGAAAGACAAGCACTGGCAGAATTTTATTAACGACAACCGCGCCGAAATCACCGAGCTGCGCACCTCCCTTGCCGAGATGAGCAAAGAATGCGGCCTGCCGATTTCCGAATACCGCAAAATGGTAGATACGATTAAGCGCGGCGAACGCGAAGCCGAACGCGCCAAAAAGGAAATGATTGAAGCCAACCTGCGCCTGGTTATCTCCATTTCCAAAAAATACACCAACCGCGGCATGCAGTTCCTTGACCTGATTCAGGAAGGCAACATCGGCCTGATGAAAGCGGTAGACAAGTTTGAATACCGCCGCGGTTACAAATTCTCGACCTATGCGACATGGTGGATACGCCAGGCGATTACGCGTTCCATCGCCGACCAGGCGCGCACCATCCGCATCCCGGTCCACATGATAGAAACCATCAACAAGCTCGTGCGCACCTCGCGCCAGATGATGCTGGAGATGGGCCGCGAGCCGATACCGGAGGAACTGGCCAAACGCCTGTCCATGCCGGTTGACAAAATCCGCAAGGTGATGAAAATTGCCAAAGAGCCGGTCAGCCTTGAAGCCCCGGTCGGCGACGAGGAAGATTCTTCGCTTGGCGATTTCATTGCCGACGAAAATGCGCTGCAGCCTATAGATTCCGCCATTCATTCGAATTTGAAGGAAACCTGCACCCGCATTCTGTCGTCGCTGACCCCGCGTGAAGAACGCGTTCTGCGTATGCGTTTCGGTATCGGTATGAACACCGACCACACGCTGGAAGAAGTCGGGCAGCAGTTTAACGTAACCCGCGAGCGTATCCGCCAGATTGAGGCCAAAGCGCTGCGCAAGCTCAAACACCCGAGCCGGAGCAAAAAACTGCGGTCATTCCTCGACCAGTAAAACTGTTTTTAACCGACGCACAGTCACTCGGACAAAACAAGCTTTAAACGCAAAAAGGGTACCCGAAGGTACCCTTTCCGTTTTGCCGCATAATGCAGCATAATAACTATTTGGCCGAATGATTGTTCTCTCCGGCCGCAGTACTTTTGCGGGTACTGTCTTCGTAATCCGCATTGCCGCCGGAACTGCTTTCATCGTCCGTGCCGTTGCGGAAACAGCCTTCGTCGGCTGCATCGTGGCAGGCACCGTTTTCATCGCCGGTACCGTTTCCATTCCCTGCATTGCATGTGCATTCGGAGCAGTTTTCTCCCCCGGCGCAATGTCCGCCGCAAGAACCGTTTTCACAGCCTTTGCAGCATCCTGCCGCCGCCCGGCATTTTTGCAGTTCTGCCGCAACCTCGCCGCAAAACGCTATCATCATCCCAAGATGCATTGCCTCTGCCAGACTATTAATGCGTCGCAGCGCCCAGGCGGAAACAATCCTCATCCCGAGAAACAGAAAAAAGCACCCGATAATCCAAACCAACCGGCGCAAAGCTGCGGTCATTTCATTGTATGCATCGCGCAAAAACCCCAGTTCGCCGTGCGAAATCTCGCCGGAAGCATAGATATACTGCCCTTCCCAGAAATAAACCGTCTTCTCCGGCAATGAGCCAATCGGTTTTCCTGTCAGTATATCTGCGCTGACAGCCGTGCCGGGAATGACGCCATTCATTTGCTCCGACTTAACCGGAATTGTCTCCCGGCCTAATACGGGCCATTTGGCAAACAGGCCGATAATCATCAGAACAAGCATTAAAACCGAAAAGCCCCACACCATTCGCAGCAAAAGCCAGCCCGACATGCGCATATTCAGCACCATTCTGTAACCGATATAATAAAGCAGCAGCAAAATCGCTGCCAGCCCCGGCACCAGATACGTCATCGGCGAACGCGGCAGATTACGCAAGGCCAGTTTGTCCGCACCGTGAAGCAATCCCGCCAGCCGGTCAGTATCCATATGGCTGACAAGCTCGACCGTGCTTTCTCTGGCATAGACGTAAACTTTTTCGCGCAAATCGATTTTTTCACTGCCAACGCCAAAATCGGCATACGTCGTTATGTACGTTTTCACGGCATCAGCCGTATCTTTCGCCGTTTCGTCGTTAATCGTCAGCAATTGTTTCAGCGTGTCAAGCCGGGCATATCCGTACGCTTCTTTCGCCAGGGGCGCTTTGGATTCATCGTGGCGGCAGCTGTTCCATACCAGAAGCAGCAAGCCCAAAATAATAATAAATCTGAGTTTCATAAAATAAAAATATTTAAGTAATTAGTAATTGGAGCGTATTTTAAGCATAATTAGACAAAATGTCAATGTTTTTTTAGCCGCCCGCTTCATCTCACAGCCATCGCCTTCTCCCTCTCGCAACCGCCGTTTTTTCCATCTCACGGCCGCTGCCATCACCTATACTTATCGCCCCACGCCGCTGTTGACAATTCCGCCCCGGTCTGCTATAATTATTCTCCGTTCCCGCCCTTTATTTTGAAAGTTCATTGTGAAAGCACCTGCTATGAAGATGTATATTTATACCTACCAATACGATAAAATCAAAGCCGAAGGATACAAATCGCTCGCCGCACTTCCCCGCGATGAAAACTTTGCCCGCCACCTGAAAGTACATGCGCATTCAGCCGGAACGGAAGACCCTGCCGGCATTATGCTGTATCTTGAAAACACGTTCCCCGGCCGGTTGCGCTCCGTTTGTGCCCTGACCGAAACCGCTCCTTCCGGCACCTTCCGCCACCCTTATCTGAACACGCTGGTACATTGCGCCGACATCATATCCGTCAACCTGGAACAACTCCTCAATGACGGCATTGTCGAAGCAATCTATGCCAAAGACCTGCGCCGCACCATTCTGGACAATCCCGATTTTGAGAACATTTTCCCCGTAAACGGCATTGATGAAATAAAAGCGGCCGCCGACGACGACCCTGTCGACTGGCACTTGTGCGAAAAAGAAGAATACCTTCCATATTCGCCATGGGCAACCATAAAACATTATTTTCTGGTATTGGCCAACGGCTGTATCCCGCCCGAATATATCACGCTGGAAGCTGGACACACACCGGCCGGAGCCTGAATACCTACCGCCTCCGCCCTACAGCCCGCTCTCCGTATCACTCCGTCTCATCTCACGGCCGCCCCTGCCTATACCAGCCGCCGCTCTCTCCATACGCTTCCCCTCTCTCCATACAAAAAGGGGCGCTGACGCACCCCTCTTCTAAGCCTCTTCTTGCGATTTTTTTAGTTGGCTGCTTCTGCAACCGGCGCTTCAACAACCGGAGCCGCTGTTTCTGCGGTCTCGTTGCTGTAAGCCTTTTCCTGTTTCTTCGCTTCGTCGGCGGTTCTGGCAACGTTAACCAAAATCGTCTGCGAAACTTCCGGATGCAGGCTCAGTTTAACCTGATAAACGCCCAGATACTTAATCGGCTTGTCCAGCGAAACGAAACGGCGTTCCAATTCAACTCCGGCTTCGTTAATCGCATGAGCGATATCGCGGATGGTAACCGAACCGTACAGCTGGCCGGTCTCGGCCGCCTGGCGGATAACAACCACGGAAAAGCCCTTCAGTTCTTCGGCTTTCTTGGTTGCTTCTTCAAACAGAGCCTTGTTGCGGGCTTCCAGTTCCGCACGCTGCTTTTCAAAATAAGCAACGTTTGCTTCCGTCGCGCGCAAAGCTTTGTTCTGCGGCAACAGATAGTTACGGGCATAACCGCTCTTAACGTGAACCTTATCGCCCATTTTGCCTAATTTTTCGACATGTTCCAAAAGAATGATTTCCATTGTTTTTGTCTCCTTAGTTAGCAACATACGGCAGGAGGGCAACATAGCGGGCGCGTTTGATGGCGCGGGCGATTTCCCTCTGGGTTTTTGCGGTTACGTTCGTAATGCGGCTCGGCATAATTTTGCCTTTTTCCGAAATATAGCGGGAAAGAAACTTGGTGTCTTTATAGTCAATCACGAAATCCGGATTGTCGCTGAAATTCTTTCTCTTAAAAAATCCTTTGTTTGCCATTATTCCATACTCCTAATCTTAAGCCTGTTCTTCAGCGGCTTTTTCTTCTTTTTTGCTGCTGAATTCTTCAACTTTGACCGTCATGAAACGAATAATGTCTTCGTTCAGGCGGGCCAGACGCTCATATTCGAAAATTGCGTTTGCCGGAGCGGAAATGTTCAAAACAACATAGTAGCCCTTGCGGTTCTTTTTAATGCGGTAAGCCAGGTTCTTCAGCCCCCAGTTGTCAACGCTGACAACTTCTCCGCCTTCTTTCCTGATGGCTTCGGACAAAGACGCGACAATGTCGTTAACCTGAGACTGGCCGAGATCCTGACGGGCAATTAACATACCTTCGTATTTAGTCATAAATAAAATCTCCTTGTGGATTCTCAACAAAATTAATGTATAGCCGCAGAAATACCTTCCACGGCAAGGACAACGCCGACTATACCCTGATTTTTTTAAATTGCAAGCCTTTTTTTCACAAAAAAAATCCGCCGCCTGTGCATTTTTTGCTTGCTTCATTGCTTGTTTTGCGCTATATTAAAGAATGTTTTATTAAATTTATGTAATTTTTATCATTATGGAAAATGTTGTTTTATGCAGCCAGGACTATACCGTTGCCGCTGCGCAGTCATTGTCAAGAAGTACGTTAACCCCTGCCGAACAGATTGAGCTGATTTGCCTGGGAGACGTCTGTTTCTTAAATGGGTTCATCTCCGAAAACCGCTTTGACGAAAACGTCGAACCGGAATTTGTAGAAAACGCCGACCTTGCCGTGATTATGCTTTATAACAAGCTTCATCAGCTTTCGGCCAAAGCCCTGCAGATTTTCAAGACCCGCTTTGGCAATATCGTGTTGTAGCCCCTGCTACCATCAACTCTTTGAAAAGCCCCTGCCCCGCGCAAGGGCTTTTCTTTTGCGGCAAACATACCGCCCCGTAAATATACGCTACAGATTTCGCTTTACAAATGCCGCCACCCGTTTTATACATAACTGGCAGCCCGATAATGCTGCCGCTGCCCGTTTTATACATAGACCGCAGCAAAATAACGCTGCAGAAAATAATGCTGTAAGGAAAACTGCCGCCATGTCAAATGTCAAAACCAACGCCATGCGTATTCTCGACAAACACAAAATTGCCTACAAGACCTATTGCTATGTCGGCACCGGAGCCGTTTCCGGCACCGAAGTCGCCGCCGCCCTCGGGCAAAATCCGGCACAGGTGTTCAAAACCTTGGTAACCACCGGCAAATCCGGCGCCCATTACGTTTTTATGCTGCCGGTCGCCGCGGAACTGGATCTCAAAAAAGCCGCCCGCGCCGTCAATGAAAAATCGGTGGAAATGCTGAAACAAAAAGACCTTCTCCCTTTAACCGGCTATGTTCACGGCGGCTGCTCGCCGATTGGCATGAAAAAGCAGTTTCCGACCGTTGCCGACCGAACCGCTGCCGGATTTTCCACCATAATTTTCAGCGCCGGCATGATTGGCTATCAGGTTGAACTGCCGCTCCCCACGCTCCAAACCGTCATTCCGCTCACAACCGCCGACATCACCGCCTGAACTGCCGCTCCCCGCGCTCCAAGCCGCCATTCCGCTCACAACTGCCGACATCACCGCCTGAACTGCCGTCCGGATTGCTGCCGGCCTCCGTTCTCGCCGTTCCCGGCGTCACCGCCTGTATCGCAGCCAAAGCCGCGATACCAGACCGGTATTAACCTGTTCAGATTATCAAGCCATTCAAACGTCTTTGCCATCATCCGGTTTGCATAATCAATTTCATCTTGCCCCAAGGTTACGGCAACGGCAAAGGCATTGAGGCTTTCCGCTGCCGTATAGAAAGCATTAAGCTCCCAGAAATCATCAGGAACATCGCCGTCAAAATAGCCATGAAGCTGGCCTGTGGAAAATTCAGGACTTACCTCTGCCGTTACCATTACGCCTGCCAACGCATAATATGGATCGACAGTTCCGCTTCCCTGAAAATCAATAATGTATAATTCTTTCGTAGGCGAAATTACCATATTGTCTGATTGAAAATCAGCGTGCAACAGACTGGCGGGGCGTTGTTTTAAACAACCGGAGTGTTTATCCAGAAAAGACAAAAGCATATCATCGCCGAACAGTTTTTTATGACAGTTACTGTATGCACTGATGTATCCGGCAACTTTGTTCCCATAGTTTTTACCCCAATCAGGCGATGGAGAATGGTATTCGATTTTTTCCATCCGTTTCAAAATTTTTCCGGCTTCACAGCCATACGCATACTGTTCTTCCAAAGAAAGAGACGGCAAAATTTCCTTTGCCTCGTTCCCCTCGCACCATTTTAATAACAGATAAACGCATTTTCCATTGTTGCATTTTCCAAAATCGACCGGTTCCGACATTTTTATCCCGGTAGAAAATATACGCTTCATAATGTCAAATTCTGATTTTTTGATTTCGTATTCTGAGATATCAGAAACACGAAGCAGAAACTTCTGCCCCTTTATATTTTCCACATAATATTTCTTATCGCCAGACCAGCCTTTATCTATTGGTTCAATCTTGGCAAAAGTGCCGCAGCCTGTTATGTCGTTCATTTAATGCCTGACCTGTTTAAACCGTTAAACCGGATAAATGATAAAGTACTGTTTTTTATCTTGCAACAGAAAATGGCTGCAGGCCTTAACCATAACCCCTGCATCGGAAAATCATTAATTCGTGAAGTATGGCCTGGTATCCCTTATATTTTGAACGTCGGCTGCGCTGCGTGTGAACCGTCGCAAAACGGCTTGTTGTGGGAACGTCCGCAGCGGCACAGCGTCTGGCGGTTGCGCACTTCGTAGCTGCGCCCCGACGCACTCTCCACCTCAATCCCCCCTTTGGCAAAAATCGGCCCGCTCGCGCCGATGACCGGATCATCCAGCACCGCAACCTCAGGTTCATATTCCGGTTCGTACGCCTCGCCGCTCTCCCTGTCATACATCACCAGCCGCCCCGCCGGGCAAAGCATCGCCTCGCGGATGGCCTGTTTGTCGGCGCGGTCGCTCCCCTCGTTGATAAGGTTCCACACCCGCCCTTTGGCATCGCAGAACCGTGCATACGCGCAGAATTTCGGATTATCCGCCAGCCGCAGGTTGGGGCCTTCAAAATATTCCGCCCCGTCCTCCAGCGGCGCAAACCCGGCGCTCTCCTCGCCGTCCCATTCCGCCGCTTTGTGCGAACCGTCGCAAAACGGCGCATTGTGCGTCCGCCCGCAGCGGCAGACGTAAACCGGGTTCTGCGTAACGTCGTACTTTCTGTCCGCCCTGTATTCCTCGCTCGCCCCCTCGTCGTCGGGAATAATCTGATAACGCATAATGCGGTCGATATTATGAACTTCATACGGTCCGTCTTTGGTAACTTTAATCCGTGGCCCGGTTTTCATCATCTGCCTCCTTTCTGTCCGGTTGTTTCGCTGCTGCCTGATTATATAACTGCCCGCCGCCCGTGTTTAAAGCCCGCGGCAAAAGTCTTTTCCCGTCCGCCCAAACCGATGTGCAGGCATACAGAAAGGGCGGCATTGCACCGCCCATCCTGCCCATTGGCAGCTTACAAAATCTCGTCCCGGCGGTGTGCCGGGCAAAACGCCCGGACGCCCCGGCATCTGCGGATTTATTTGCGCGTAATTTCAATTTTGCGCTTTTTGCCCTTCTCGTCCTGCGACTTCGGAATAATCACGTTCAGCACGCCGTTGTTAAATTCGGCCGTCGCGTCGTCAAACCGCAAATCCCACGGCAGAGCCACCGTCCGTTTGAACGACCCGTAAGAAAATTCCGAAAAATAGCTTCCTTTGCCGTGTTCCTTGCGTTCCTGCTTTTTCTCGCCCGAAATTGTCAGGTACCCGTCGGCAGAAATTTCCAGGTCAACATCTTTCTCGCTCATTCCCGGCAGTTCGGCCGCAACTTTAACTTCATTTTCGTCTTCGCTAACTTCCAGTTTCGGCTCGGCCGCCTTCATTGCGGTATTTTCGTACGGAAAGTCCAGCCAGTTGTTGAAAAAGCTGTTGACCATATCGTTAAAGTCCTTGTTCCTGTAGCCGTAATGCGTAGGCATTCCGTGATTGTTGTCTTTGCGTGTCATATTTGTATCAGTCATTTTATCCTCCAAAATCTGTTCGTGTCTGCGTCCGCCGCCCGGCGCGCCTCCGTCCCGGAAACGTCTGCCGCGGTTCCAATCCCCTCGGCGGCTTGCATACGTACCACGTTCTGATTCTGAATTAGGAAGTCCGCAAATCAAAATCAAGGCTTTTGGCAATAAAAGCGCAAAAATATTTTTCGCCCGCCGTTTCCCCGGCTTTGCTGCAGCGCCGGACATTCCCGCCGACCTCAGCAGCGCCGCCCTGCCGGCGCCTTCCGTTCCGCCGCTGCCGTCGTTTCCGCTACTGCCGCCGTTTCCGTCGCTGCCGCCTGTGCCCGACGATACCCTTTGCCGAAATAATAAGCCGTAGCCAGCCCCAGCAGGCATAAGACCGTGCCCGGCGCCGCCGACGTCTGCACCGCATATCCCGCGGCAATCGGCAGCCCGCCGAAATAAGCTCCGAGCGCGTTGCCGAGGTTAAAAGCCACCTGCGCCCCGGAAGCGCCGAGGATTTCGCCGCCTTTTGCCGTATCGATAATCAGCGACTGCTCCGGGCTGGAAACGCCGAACAGGCCGAACACCCCCAAAAACATCAGCGCCAGCGCAACATACGGCTGCGGTGCCAGCAGCAGGATGCCGGCCGAAGCCAGAAACATCAGCCCGATCATCGCCATCGTCAGTTCCACCGCCGGCACTCTGAGCGACAGCCGCCCGCTGACAAAATTGCCGAGCACCATCCCCAGCCCTGCCAGCATCATAATTCCCGCCATATAATAAAACGGAAATCCGGCCGTTTCCACCATAATCGGGTTAATATAGCTGTACCAGCAGAACAGCCCGCCGTTGCCGAGCATAATCGTCGCCAGCAGAAGCCACGGCTGCGGCTTTTGCAGAAACGCAAACTGCGCCCGAAAGTTCGTCGCCGGCAGCGGCGCAATATCGGGTACCCATTCCCGAATGGCATAAATCGTAAACAGCCCCCATGCGGCCACCACCGCAAACAACATATGCCAGCTCATGATATGCGTCAGATACGATGCCATCGGTATTCCCAGCAGGTTCGCCACCGTCATGCCTGAAATCATAACCGATACCGCCTCAACCTCTTTGCCCCGCGCCGCCAGCTTCTTTGCCGCAATCCCTGCCACGCCGAAATATCCGCCGTGCGGCAGCCCGGAGATAAACCGCGCTGTCATCATGAGTTCATAATTTGGCGCAAACACCGCCAGCAGATTGCCTGCGCACATCACCGCCATCAACGCAATCAGCAGCGTTTTCAGCGGCTTTCCCCGCGAGAGGAAAACCAGCGCCACCGCACCGAAACAAACGCCCAGCGCATAAGCGGATATCAAATGCCCCGCCTTTGCAATCGAAATTCCCAGCCCTTCGGCCGCCGCCGATAAAATGCTCATCATGCCGAACTCGGCAATACCCAGCCCCAGCGTTCCAAACGCCAGCACAACCAGACTTTTCTTCATGGCCTTTTCTGTTCCTTTCCCGGTTTTAAGCGGCATTGCCGCTCGGATTTTCCGCGCCGTGCCGCTGTCTCATACCGCCCGCACCGCGCCAATCCCCCAACCTTGTAATCCCGTAATTTAAAATTTCAATCCCCGCCGCACGATTGTACACTTTTCTTTTCCCTCTGCCCGGCCTTCGCCATCCTGTTTCCGCCGGACACAACGCTTTCCCCGCATTTCTTTCCTTCCCGGCCTCCCGCCGTGCCCGCCCCCAAAAAAGCTTGACTTTTGCTACGGCGGCATTATAATCCGTGCATCAGACAATCATTATGTTATACCAAAAGTAAATTACTATGTCCCTGGAAACAAAAATTATGGTTTGGGCCGGTGCCGCTCTGGTATTGGGCATCGTTCTGCTTATCGCCGATTTAATCAGCGAAAACCGAAAATACCGCAAAAATCCGGAATACTACATTGCGACTGACCGTTCGGAAGAAGGCGCCGGAAAGATTACCGGGCCGTGGCTGTTCGGTTGCTTCGTTCTCGCACTCGTCTTAATGTTAATCCCGGAAAAAATTTCCTGAATGCCGCCGTTGCGCGCCGTATCTCAAGATACCCCGAAAGGCAGACATTTTACAAAAAAAACAGCCCCCCAAAAAGGAGCTGTTTTTTGTTTCCAACGCCGCTGCGCCGAAAGCCGTTTTCCGGCCGCCGTTCAATCTTGCCGCAGCCGTTCAACCCCGCCGTAGCAGTTCAATCTTGCCGCAGCTTTTCAATTCCGTAGCAGCTTTTCAATTCCGCCGCAGCCTTTCAGTCCCGCAGCAGCATCTCAAACCGTCTGGCGTTTCCCCGCGGATTTGTAACCGTTACAAACGCGTTCCGCCCGTCCCGGTAGCGTATCTGCACCCGGACGCCGTATCCGTCAGCATCAAAGTGCCGTTCGGGATTTTCCCGCACGTCCAGAAGCTGTGTTTCACCCTTATGGTAAATGCTGAAATACGGAAACCCCTTGTACTGCAAAAAGAAAGACCCAATCATCATCTTAACCGGACGGTCGACGCTCCCCCACAGAAAACAGTCATACTTTCTGATGTAGTACTCGTTTTTTCCGTGCGGGCTGATTAAAAACTTCTCCCCCTCATGCTTAAACGATTCCCAGCTTGAATAAGGCGAACTGGAAAAATTAAACCCGCCGCCCGCCGCACAGGTAACCAGCGAACAGCCGGAAAAAAGACAGCTTACCGCACCGAAAACGGTCCAGATTAAAATCCTCATAACAATTGTTTCCATAATGATATAATATTAATATGTAATTGCCCTCAGTCTAAAAAGCCCGCGCTCCATTGTCCAGCAGATTATAAAATAATGCGCCGTTTTTTTATACGCCGCCTGCCGGAACCTTTCTTCCCTCCCGCAATGACGCCGCTCTTCCCCAAAACAAAAGGAAGCAGATTAATCTGCTTCCTTCCCGTTGCCTTGCCGTTATCGCCTCACAATCTGACTTGGTAGGGAACCAGCAAAAACTGCTTATATTCTCCGTACGGGTTTGTAACGTATACGGAAGACCAGTGGTCTGCGTTGGTAATATTCACGCGAAAATCTCCGACACGGTAATTCCTTTCGCCGTTATCTCCTATAACGACCGTGCGGCCGTTCGGTTCGGTAACGACAATATTACTCCGGTTATCCACCTGCAATGACAACTGCCCGCCGACATTCATCATCCACGGACTGTCCTTATCGCCCCAGACGGTCGTATTATACTTCGGCATATAAAAGCCTCCGCCCATTGTTTTGTAACCGGTGTGTCTGCCGGACACGTACAATGCTGAACGACTGGCTGCCGGACGATAATTCGCATACGCGGCAGAACCCAAAACGGCGCCTGAAAACGATGCAAGTGAACAACTTGTCAGACTACTGTTCGCCAAAACAGCTATCGCTGTCATAACGAAATATAATATGTTTTTTTTCATAATAGTATATATTTTATAGATTTTAGAATTAGATACTATCACATTTTCCAGTTTCTGTCAAGTTCAAATTCCCTCCGGCAATGAGCGGTTTTATACGCCGGCTGCACAGAATTCTCTTTTCCCGCATTGTAAAATTTCTTGATTTTTCTGACAACAGGATTATGATAACGCCCAAATTCGATTATGTTGTTTAATTATTAAATTTTAGGATTATGAATAAAAAAATGATTGAAGAGGCCGTAAGCCTGTTCCGGCATCGGTATGGGATACACCCCGCGCAAAGCGCCTACCCGGTAATCGACGTATATGAAAAGCAGCACGCTTATTTATACGCCAGTTCCAAAGAAGCCGTTAAGGCATACAAAACCCAGCAAAACATTATCCGCTGGATGATGGGTTATTTTTTATGGCCTGTGGCTGTCGATGCGACGCTTTTTTTCTACGCCGCCGCCAGATTTCAAAGACTTAATCATCCCCTGATTATCTGCTGTATTGCTTTTTATGCCTGCTGGGGGCTTCTGCTTCTTATCCTCGCATATAAGGCATTCAAAGCGGAAAAGAAGCAAAAGAACAAAGTCCTCTGGCTGAATTACTGAAGCGCCGGGCGGTTAAGCCGCCCGCCCGCAATCAGGCTGTCTTCGGGCTCACCACGGATATTCTCTGTAATTTTTAAACAATTTCCCATATTGGGGTTGTTTGTTTTCCAATGCTGAAATAATCGGATCCAATACTCTCATAGCGCCGTCGGTCTCATCAATCGCCATCTTGGATTTTCTCTCGTTTCCGCCCAGATTGAGCGGATTAGGCTTCTCATTGGTTATCCAGCCCGTATCAACGCTGTTCATAAAAACGCCCAGATTTTTATAATGTTCCGCAACAGTCCTTGTCATCATATTCAGTGCGGCCTTCGCCATATTTGTATGAGGATGGCGGCTGTGTTTGCGCGGCGCGTAAAAATTGCCCTCCATCGCCGAAACATTAACAATAAACGCCATATCCTTATTCTGCTGCAAAACCGGCAGCAGTTTTGTATTCAGCAAAAAAGGGGCTATCAGATTGATTTGCAGAATTTCATACATTTCCACCAGGGAAACGTCTTCCAGCTCATACATCCAGCTGTTATTGTCGCGCAAATCCAGCTGCTGGCCGTCCTTATCATATTTCCCGGCCGGAAAGATGTCCTCGTTCGCAATTAAATCCTCCGGCAATAACGCCAGCTGCGACATCTCCGCCGAATTCAACCGTTTGTTTTGAGACGGCAAATTAAGTTTTGTATCGGCCAAAACTTTAATTTCAGAAGAAGAAACAATATGTTCCAAAACAGGCCTCTGCAGCTCCGCCTCCAGTAAATGCTTATAAAAAGGCGCCGGCCTGCGTACTGTTTGCGCGGCGTTATTGATTAAAATATCCAACGGTTTGTCCTTAAAAAACTCTATCGCATATTGTACCGACTGCACAAAGCGGAAGTCCGCCCCGATAATATGCAAACGCGGCCTATACCGATTAAAGTTCTCAAGTTTTTGAAATCTTTTCAACGTATCGTTCGGAAATCGGGATGTTACCGTAACGTCAGCCCCCATTTCCAACAGCAGCCGGGCTGTTTCAAACCCGATTTTAATTCTGCCGCCGGTAACCAATGCATGACGGTTACGCAAATCAATCCGCTGCATTCTTTTTTGATAATTTAATTCTCCGCAGTTTTCGCACATTTCCGGATAAAACTTATGCGGTGTCGCAATATCCTTCTCACAGCAATAGCAAACCCGGCGTTCAAAATACGCCTTTTCCCTGATGCTCATCTATAAACGCCCCAAAGAATGCTTTTTTATAAAATTCCGATTGGAAAGAAGCAAATTTTCAGGCAGGTTATCCACGTCAAACCATTTCCAGCACGCACATTTGTCTTTTTCCATAACCTGCGGCGTGCCGGCAAACCTGGTGCAAAAAAAATGCAACGTAACGTAATGCTTCCGGGTCTCGGCATAAAAATCATTGGTAACGCCCCGCAAACTCAAATCGTCTTCGCGAATGTCAAGATTTGTTTCTTCTTTGACTTCCCGAACAGCCGCCTGTTCGTTCGTTTCGCCAAATTCAAGATGCCCTCCGGGAGGGCACCAGCACCCAAACCCGTGAACGCTTTTTCTCTGCCCCAAAAGAACTTGGCGTTCTTGATTAAAAATATAAACTCCAACCCCGACGCGAACAATATTTTCCATTGCTTTTTCCCCCCACAACATATCGCTTTTGGAACGGCACTATAACATCCAAAATTAAAACTTCAAGATATTTTGATTAAAACTTCAAGATATTTTCTCTCCGGTTTCAGCTGATATAAAATCAGGAAAAGCCCCATGCCTGCACGCCCTGTTTAGCAAACCGCCCTCCCGGCTCTGCATAACCCAAGCGCTCTCCGTACAACAATGCCCTGCCCATTCCCCGTACAGCCCGGACGGCACCCTCAAAATGCTCCACCCTGCCCAAGCTGGCGAACCTCCCGGCACAGTTCCCAAACTTGTGGTAAATCAGCCCTCTCAAACTTCCTTGTCTTCCTTATCTTCATAATCTTCTTTTCCTCCTAAAAATAATAAAAGTGCCCCAATTAAAAAATTTTCATACGTTTCTTCTGCCGCAAATATTAAATTACCTGCCGCCCCAAAAATCAACCTGAAATCGCCCCAAAAATCAACCTGAAATATTTACAGCGGTTTCAAGAAACCACAGCCGCCACAACTTTTGTTTTGACTTATATTTTCTATTACGCTAAGCTGCCAACAAAGCTAAAATAACAGGAGGCGTTTATGGAGTGCACTTTTTGTCAGATTTATAATCAAAAACTTCCGGCAAAAATAATTTATCAAGACAATACTTTATCCTGCTTTTTACCAAGAAAGATGGAGGTGTACGGGCATCTGCTTGTCATCCCCAATAAGCATTTTGAAAATATTTTCGATATTCCGGAGGAAGAGCTGGCACACATTATAAAGTTTACAAAAAAAATCAGTTCGCATCTGAAAGAATGCCTGGGCGCCACCGGCATTAATATTTTACACGCCAGCGGTAAGTCAGCCCAACAATCGGTGCCTCATTTTCATATCCATATTTTCCCTCGCTTTGACAATGATTCCCTCGACACCTGGCCAAAGCTTGAAAAAAAAGAATATGATAAAGATGAAATTTTAGCAAAAATTAAATTCTAAATCCCCAAATTTGTGCCTAACTTACAATTCTCGGGCTGATTTCTATTGCAACCAGTTCCTTATTTGTTAAAATAAAAAACAGAGAAGTAAAATGAATAATTCGCAACAGTATATCGGAAAAATCGTTAAAGCCAAAATAGACCGCCCCTTAGGCTCATTTCATCCAAAGCATGGGTTCATATATCCGGTTAATTACGGCTATATTCCAAATACTGTCTCCGGTGATGGGGAAGAACTGGATGCCTATATCTTAGGAACAAATTTGCCCCTGTCGGACTTTGAAGGAAAATGTATTGCCATTATACACCGCTTAAATGATAACGATGATAAACTTATCGTCGTTCCAAAACATATGTTTTTATCAGACGCTGAAATCGAACAACAAACCAGCTTTCAGGAAAAGTGGTTTCGGCATACTCTTATCCGCTCAAAACCGGCTATATACCTGATGTGCGGCTTTTTAGGCTTCGGCAAAACAACCACAGCAAAAAAATTAGAACAAGAATTGCCTGCCGTTCGTTTTACACATGATGAAATAATGTTAAAGAGATTTGGACGGACGCCTGACAACTTTCAAACCCGATATAAAGAAGTAGACGATTTTATTCGCAACGAAACAGATAAGGCAATCAAAAGAAGTAAAAATGTTATTTTAGATTATGGCTTTTGGAATAAGGAAAAACGAGCTGAATATTTTCAATGGGCAAAAACATTAACGCCTAATGTCCAGTTTTATGCAATTCTTTGTAACATAGATATAGCTCGAAAACGTATTACAGAAAGGAACCAAAATAATCCTGACGAACTATTCATAGATGAGAATTGCTTTAATGATTTTTTACAAAAATACGAACCCATAACCCCGGATGAAGGCTATCCCATAATTTTTAATAACTGTTTTAATAACTGTTTAGAATAAGAAATTCTCTCAAATTTCTAGGAATACACTTCCGAAGCGCAGGTAAGATTTAAACTCAATAAAGCTCTTGAAGAATAAATGATTATCATCAAACAAGTTCGGGAAATTTTCCCGAATACGATTTTCACAAAACAAACATCCCCCTGAAAGCCCCGATCCCATGTGGCAAAACAGCGCCCCGGAAAGAGCGCCGTTTGAATTGGTGATACTTAATTCACGGTTTCCGAGACGATTTTACCAATTATTGATATGTATCCTGTCTTCAACATTGATAACTTTTTGTACCGGTATTTTTGCGTCTTTGGCAGGATACCCCAAAGCAATATAACAAGGCATCGCGTAATCGTCAGGATGATTGATAGTTTTTTTAATATGTTCCAATTCCTCCGTCATCGGAATACGGGTAACACCGAATATGCCTTCAGCAGCAGCAGCCAACAAAATATTTTCAATGCAAAGCCAAATAGAGGCAAATTCATTTAAAGAGCTAAGACAAGTCGGTTGCAACAACGGTTCACGCAACTTAAAGAAAGGCAAGATTAAACATCCTGAATTATATAACATGGAAAACTGCTTTGGCATTGCGATATGATACATTCCCCTTTGGTCTGTATCGGTCATACCGAAACCATCCAGCATCTTGTCGCAATCTTCGGGATTTGTCATATCTTCCAGCTTCAGTACGCGTGAACGCTCTTTTTTATCATTGATAATCACAAATTCCCATTGGCGCAAGTGATTGTTTGTCGGGGCCTTCAAACCTGCGGAAAGAATTTTTTTAATAATTTCCATATCAACCGGTTTATCTTCAAAATCCCGAATTGTCCTGCGTTTTTCAATTGCTTCGTAAAGTTCCATTTTAATACACTCCTATTTCAATTCATCAAATTTTTTCTTCATCAAATCAGAAAATAAAGTTGTCAGCCGTACTAGCTCGGCAATATCTTCCGATTTAGGCAATGCCGCCATTGCGTCAATTTCAGCATTTGCCGCCGGAGGAATAATTTTTTTCGCATAGTCATAGCCTTTGTCCGTAAAACGGATGATTTTATTGCGCCGGTCCGTTTCAGATTCTGCAAGGGTTACATAACCTGATTTCAAAAACTTTTTGATTATCGCGCTTATGGTCTGTTTTGTGGCCGACATTCTTTCGCAAATATAAGACTGTAAACAATCATCCTCTGCAAACCAAATAATATCCAAAACAAACAACTCATTTGTTGTTAAATTATGTCTTCTCGCATAAGCCGTATACGCCGCATACTGTACATCCCGCAAATGGCAATATTGGTTAACACACGCTCTGACTTCTTCTCTTTTCATATAAAATCCATTTGGTAAATTATTTGATAGTCTGATATTTGACTATTATATAAAATCATATTTTCAACTTGTCAATACAAAAAAATAATCAAATGAGCGAAATATTTCCCGAAGCCAAACGAACCTCAAATCCACTGAAAGCCTTGCCCACATAGCAAAACAGCACCCTGAAAAGAGCGCTGTTTGCATTGCTGATGCTATTAGCCTAAAGTTGCGGAAATCTCCACGGATTACAAGCACTTAAAAAGATGTAGTCAGCAACATACTATAATTTGTCATTATATAGTAATGTTTTCTTATAAGGAATAAAAATGTTCGTTATAATAGAATTTAAACAAAAATCTTCACGTATATCATTACCAACCATATATGCATTTTTAATATGATATTTTGCTATGATTATAGGATATAAAGATTGCTCTTTTTTGCTTCCATCTTCTTTGCAGAAAACGTCACAAATATTTAAATCATGCTCCTTTTCCACCTGTTTAATATCTTTATATAATTTATCTTTATGGGCATTTGATACGATAATAATATTTTGGCTGCCCGGAATATTATGCAATAATTTAACGACCTCAGGTCGTATATGCAGATTTTGTCGATATGTTTCTACCACTTCGTCGTAATTTAAGTTGTAGTCATCCGCAATATTTTTTCTATGCTCTTTTTGATACACCCTTCTAATAACATCATCCATATTTTTGGCACCTAAAATCTCATAGGCTTTAATCCATGCACTATTTGCATCAACTATTGTTCCATGAAAATCAGATAACAGGTATTTATACATGTGCCAGCATTTCCTCCGAACCGCTTTTTTGAATATTCTGCGCATTTATTTTATATTGCAATACCATTTTTAAAAAAGATAATTCTTCTTGGTAAATCGGTGAATGTATAATCAGTGTTTGATTATCAGAAACAGAGTATTGAAAATCTTTGCCTAATTGCTTAAAGAAAACATTTAATTCGTTTGGGTTAATATTTTTAACAAAGTTTAAGCAACGATGATGTGATGGGCAAACCTCACAATATTTTAAATTTTTAGTTTTACAATAATGCAAATTGTAGTCAGAACACTTATTGAGATAAGAAATGATACAACTTGTATGTCTAAATAACAGATAATTCGGATTTATCTTATTTTTGATATTCAAAATATTATTCCAAATATCTTGAGGTAAAAATTTATGATTAGTATCTCCATTCCAATCTGATAAATCTCCACCAAATTTTTCCAATATTTTCTTTATATTTGGCGTTACTCTGATTCCGGAAACCACACTTCCGTCAAAATGCGAATTGATTTCCGAAAAAATACTTTCCAATATCTGTTCAGAAGCATTAAGGTTACGAACAATAGGACGCCAATAATGAATAATCTTAACATCTGTATGTTCTTTAAGATAATCATTTTCCAACAATATCTTACGCCTGTTTTCGGGATTGGACGGTGGTTCTATGTCAGCAGGCATGCCGGAAATCGTTCGAAATATAAAAACATTGTTTTGATTAAGAACATCACAATCAGAAGTTCCAAAAGGTAATTTGGATATCAAGATTTTGGGATTTTTAAAATGATTTTCCTTAAGCAAACGCAAAAAATTTACTGTATCCGTCCTAAGAAACGGCACAAGAGGCTCGCTTCGATTATTGATAATGAGCGGAATTTTTTCATTATAGAAACGATGCTGTTTTAATTTTTCTATAATATTAACGGGAGTATAATTTTTTTCTATGTTTTTCTGAAATTCTCCTACAATACAATATTTACAACCAATATTACATCCCAACTGAGAATTAATAGAAATTCCTGATTTTAAAAACTCAATATAATTTTCATCGTTCATATGGAATAACCTCTTGAATGGTTTTTGCTTGAAAAGCGGCAATAATTCTGTCCGTTCCGAGAGCAATACCAACACTCGGCGGCATACCTCCCTCCATTTTATTTAAAAAATCACAATCCAAATGTGCAGGATTATTATCTTGCTGTAGCATGGAAGACTTGAGATTTTCATAATTATATTCTTCTTCGCAAATATGTATCAATCCCATTTTCTTATAAACAAACTCAGCATCACGAGCCGTATTGTCATCATTTTTCACCGTTAACGGCGACCACTGATACGGCGGATTGATTGAAAAGAAAGGGCCATCTTGTTTTTTTAGTTTATTTTTGAAAATAGCTCTCTTATCTTCATCAGACAGTTTATTTATGTCGTATCCGGCACGATTGAACAATTCTGCCACAGTATATACTGGAAGTTCCTTGAAATCATCACATCCAAAATATTGGGCAATATCTTTCATTATCTGTTGCGAGAGCTTTATGGCATAATCTATGGACTTGAATGGAAATTGGGATTCTATCATATTATATTCATGAATATGTCGCTGTGATTTACCCATATTACGAAAAACTTTCCCATTTTCATACACCGGTACTAAAGTATCGCAAACAATCTTCTTTAGAGCCATACCGTGAGTAAAACGTAAGAAATATTCTTTTCCTTTTTTATCAGTCGTTTCAAACGGTTCTACCTTAGATGTTCCTCTGTACCTAGTTAAAATCGCCGAAGAAACTTTCAAAGCTCCGACCTCTTCAAGATTTTTTTCAATGATGTATTCTATTTTTCGACGAATGATAAATAATTCTTTTATTTTAGAATTTAATTTGTTTGGATCCATGCAGCGATTTAAAATCTTTACATTTGTTACCAAAATTGTCGGTATTTTTTCGCTTGAAATTAAATTTTTGGCATCAACTCGAATAATATCACCGTTTGCAGGTAAATTTTTTTGTGATTTATCATACATAATATGACACACATTATTACCTAAATCTAAATCGGCATAAATACCATATTTTAATTTTTTGATATTCTTTATTCTACCTTGTAGTTGGGAATTTTCAATTTCGTTCATTTTTTAATAAAACCCTCATATAAGTCTCTCGATTCATCCCTTCAACAGAGTGCATAAAAAATTGATCTGCCCTATAACAATCATATTGATCAAGAGTGGTAAATTTAGATGTTTCGCTTAAAGGGATATATTCCTTCCAGCGAGATTTAAAATTTTGCGTCTTTACAAAATCCAAAGCAGCATTAACATCAGATAATGTTTGACCGGGTAAACCCAAAATAAAGAAAAGCCTAGGTTCTATATGGTATTTTTTCAAACAGTTGATTCCGTCCGTAATATGTTTACCTATTTCCTTGTTGATATCTTTTTGAATAGACGATGTAAGCGTTTCTATTCCTAAACCAATTTGATAACATCCGGCTTGTGAAATAGCTTCACAAATTTCATCATCTAGCTGGTCAACCCGAGAAACAGTTCTCCAACGTATTTTTTTCTCATTTTCAATTAAGGCTTCAGCAAGCTCAAGAACCCATTTTCTATCAACCGTAAAGGTCGTAGCATCAAAAAAAATATCTGAAAAATTATATGTATTAATGAAATTAATAATATTATCTACCGGTCGTTGAACAAAAATTCCATGAGGATGCAATATTTTCTCCGAGCAAAAAGAACAATCAAAAGGACAACCGATTTGAACACTTAAGTCAACTTCCCCTTTAGAAATTTTTATATATTCATCCATTGGCAGTTTGCTAAAATCTGGGTAATACCACTTTAATTCTTTAGCTACGGACTTAAGTTTGTATAACTTTCCGTTAATATCCAATTTATCAATTTGTTCAGAGGCTATAAGCGGCAAAATTTCAGTCCAATATCCGGTATTAACAACGATATCAAAATATCGGGCAAAAAAATCCGGATTGTAAATCGGAGCCGTTCCATAAACAACAACTTTTGCTTTACTGTAATTACGGATATATTCCGTAATATAAACAGCCTCCCGAACTGTTGTCACTTCAACCGGCATAAAAATATAGCAACACTCCGATACAAATTCTGCTAAAAAACGCTTACTGACATTTGTCACGCTCAAATCTAAGACTTTTACTTCACCATAAGCCTCTAAGCAAGAAGCTACTTCCCCCATAAAAACATATCTTTTATAAAGGCTATTTGGAATAAACGTTTCTTTAGGCCAAATAATTGCCGTTTTCATTAAACCTCTCTTTGTAAAACTATAAAATGATTAGTATAAATATCATATCGTTCAGCATTAACTTCTTCACAATATGGTCCGCCGCTTTCTTTATGCAATACGGTTACTCCAGGTATGGCTGATATTTTTTCAAAAAAAGCTTCGCGATTATAAAAAACACGGCGCGACATATCACGGTTTTCTTTCCATCCCAACAAATCCGCAATCACCATAATTCCGCCTTTATTAAGTATTTTCACCATTGTATTAACGGTCTTTAGAGGATCCGACAAAAGATTAACGGAATGAGATGCCGTAATTATATCAAACTTATAATCAAACGTATCGACAGACAAATCATCTAAATTAAATATATATGAATTTAACTTGTCGACGGACTTTGTCGCAATCTCAATATGTTCAATATCATCTGAACCAAAAGATTTTGAAGGAATTAAAAAACATCCTTTTTGTTTAAGTATTTTATTGGCAAAAAATAAATTGATATATGAAAAATCCAACAAATCAAAACAAGCGTCTTGATAAAAAGTACTGAGTTCATAAGTAAGTCTTGACGGACCACAACCACAATCCAAAACATTTCGGACTTCTGTTTTTTTCTGTTTTAATATTTCCAAAATTATGGAAGCATAAACCCCTTCAACCAAACTAAAATACCGATTGGAATATTTGGAGTATTGATATTTTATCAAGCGATATGCCTCAATAAAATTATTATATTTAAAATCTCTTTTCGCATATTCGTGAACATAATCATTATCTGCATCTGTACCAATCTTTTCAGGTAATTCTGAAAGGATTTCCTTAATATATTCAAGCGTCAACTTGCTATATCCGTTGGAATTATGATTACAGTAGTCTAATTCTTTTACAAGATAGGATTTCAACTCATGCAAATATTCATTCTTATATTCGGATATGTACTTTAAAGATAAAACATCATTAATCATCTTGCCTGTTCCAGTAATTTATTTCTATACCGTTAGGAGACGCATTGATGGCAATTTTACCACCAATTTTGAATATTTCCGAAGGATATTTATGCGAAAATTTTATATTTGCGATGATTGGGATATTCTTTAATTCAGTTATATTAGACATCTCATGTTTCAATTTAATTAAATTAATATTATCATCTTCTTCAAATTGCCCGATAATTATACCTTTTAGATTATTCAATAAATTATCTTGTATAAGAGAATATAAATTTCGGATAAAAAATCTGTCTGCTCCTCCTGCCAAATAATAATCACTTTCAATCAGCAGAATAGGATTATCTACTTTCGGCATATACGGGGTTCCCTTTAATAGCATGAAACTTGATAAATTTCCACCAATACAAGTACCCTCTGATTCACCATAATTAAAGACAATCGCTTCTTCCATACTTATGTGAACCGAATGATGTTTAATGATATTTTGTGTATTTAAAATAACATTAGGATTAAGGTCATCGCGTCCGTAATCAATAAAACTATACCCTAAATATGTAGGCAAACCAGACATTTGGTATATAGCATTACACAATACGGTAATATCAGAAAAACCTATAAATATTTTAGGATTTTTCCGAATCAGATTCCAATTAAGATACCGTAATAATTCGTTACAATTATACCCCCCTCTTGCACACATAATAACATCAACATTTTTATTCTCAAATGCATAATGCAAATCATCTACTCTTGATGAAATGGATGAAGATGAGTTATCATTCATTTCAAAAGCATTTTGTGAAAACGACAACTTATGACAAAATTTTGACACAACTTTTTTGGCATTTTGAAACCGATGCTCATATTTGACTGTTTTAAAAAAAGTCTGAGCACTTGCCGATGGTGCCACCACCATGATTTCATTTGCCTTATTCATAATTTTTTCCTTTTATAACAAACTTGTAATAAATTATATATTTTTTGTCAACAAAAAAATATAATTTATTACTCTATTAATTTTATTATCCCGAATGGTATCAAAAATTTTTACTCTCAATGTAAGCAATCCAGAAAATGCTTGGATTTAAAAGAATCGTCACAATACTTTCCTTGGGTAATAATGCGTACCAAATCTTCCAGAATTCGAAAGTAGAAACAAAAAGAGAGATTTTGCACCTTTTACTTTCGAACTTGAAATTACAAGACCGCAAAATCTCTTATACACTTAGAAAACCGTACAATTACATCAAGTCTTTAAACAGAAAACACCCTCAAAAACTGAGGGTGTCGCAATTGGTGATCCCAACGGGATTTGAACCCATGTTACCGCCGTGAAAGGGCGATGTCCTAACCACTAGACGATGGGACCATTGGTCGGAACAAAAGCGTTTATATAGATAAAAAAATAATAAGTCAACACTTTCTTTTCATTTTTTTGATTTTTTTTGCAAAAAATCATTTAGCGCAAAATAATTATTTTATTTTCAATATGTTATAAAAACTATTTTTGCGCAGAATCCTCCGCCTGCTGACGCGCTGCAATATCTTTCATCATATCGACGGCCTCTCCTCCCACCGATACGGAAGTCTCTGAGGAAACATTTTCTTGCGTTGTTACAGTAGGTTGAGTTTGATTATTTGTTGTCTTGGCCGATTCACCGTCTTTTTGTCCCGGTATCAACAGCACCGGTTCTTCGACATCATTGACACCTCTTGTTTCAGCCGCACCCGCGACCTCTCCGGCACCAACAGAACTCTGCGACACCGCCGCACTTGCCGCCTCTCCGCCGGAAACAGCTTTGGCAGCCCCCTCAGCCTGAATTTCAGCCGCACCCGCGACCTCTCCGGCACCGGCAGAACTCCGCAACACCGCCGCACTTGCCGCCTCTCCGTTGGAAACAGCTTTGACCTCGCTGTTTGCCGGAGCAGCATTTTCTCCCGCCGTTTCTTCTACGGCAACAACGCCTTTCTCACTGTCATAAATTTCTATCTTCCCCACCTCAAAAACAACCGTTTCGGAGCGGGTATCCGGCTTTGCCGCCGTTTCCGGCTGACTGATTTTTGCCAATGCCGATTCCGGTTTGCTTACGGCATCAACTTTTTCTTTTGTTTCCTGCATAAAGTCCAAAAATTCGGTCAATGCCTCGCCGGAAATTTCCGCCTGCTCCGCGCCCTGCGCCGCTTGGCTGCCGCCGGAAACATTCTGTCCGTTCTCCACTCTTGCCGCAATTTCTTCTGCCGCCGGAGCCGACAAAGCCGAAACCGGTGCCGTCGCCTTCATTGCTGACGTTTCCGCTCCGATTGTCGTTGCTTCCGTTCCTGCTGCCGCCATACTGCCCGCCGTCGCCCCGGCTGTGGAATTTTCAGCCTTTTTACCGGCCTCGGCCGCTGCCGGCTGTACTATTTCGTTGCGGGGTTCCGCAGCCCGGCTGGCCTTTCCTCTCTCAAAAACGACTGCCGCCGTCGCCAAAGGCGCCGTTTCTCTGCGATATTCCGCCGCCGCTCCGCCCAAGAGCGTCAAAAACAACACAAACGCCAGCAGTTCTGCTTTGCCTCTGGCTTTCAACCGGGAAATTTCCTGATTATCCATAATGCCCTACTCCGTAAAAAAAACAATTTCGGGCATTATAGAACCGCCTTAGTTTATTTGCAAGCTTTTCCTTATGTCGAAAATCAGCTTTGCAAAACTTCTGGGGCAAAATCCCCGCTTCAAGTTTCCGCCGTCGGAACGCCGCAGCCCCAAAAGCGCGGCAGCCGCACTCAGCCAATACGCTGTCTGACTGCCGCCGCTCCCCGTTTCTGCCTATTTCTCCGGTTTATACCGTTCCTTCAGCATCCGCCCGGCCTTGCCCAGCATGTCCCCGACCGCGTCAAACAACAGTTTTCCGCCGCTGCCGGCTTTTGCAGGAGTCAGGTCAAGCAGTTTCGTCACCTTGTCCAGCCAGACAATGTAAAAATTATGCAATAGCTGCTCGCTATCCCGCTCGACCGTCAGCCGGCCGCCGATGGCGTCCATAAAACGCTGCACGAACATCTCTTCCACGCCGGCCTCAATCGCCGCTTCGGGCGTAGAAAACCGCCGCGGCAGTTCCGGCATGACCCGTTCGCCGCGTTTATAGACAAGCATATACCCGCCTTTGTAGTTCACCGGTTCGTAGCGGTGCAGAAGCTCCTTGCGGTAGTTGTCCATCAAACGGTAATAAGCCCGCTTGGCCAGCATATTGCCGTTCAAATCCGGGCTCTTCAAAATCTGGCTCAGATAATGGAACGTTTCATGCACAATCGTTTCCGCATCGGCAGTTTCAAACAGGTACAACGTCTTGTCCGCCGCGTCGAAAGCCCCTTTCGCCAAGATGTCAAGCGTCGACTTCAGCCTTTTCTGCGGCGTCGGTGCTGCCGTTTCGTCGTCTGGCACAGAACGCATAAAATCAGGCTTAAACGCTATGTCTTTGTCGAAATTGCTTGCGATTTTCTCCAAATCGGCATACGTCAGGCGCGTCCTGTCTGTCGGAGGCGGCAGATTCTTCTCGTCCCAATACGAAAACGACCGCTGCCAGTCGCTGTAGTCCTGTCGGCGCAGCATTGCCCGCACGTCGATGTTTCCCTGCGAGGTAACGCCGCCCCACGGAAACGGCGCCGCCACCGCATACCCCGAACTCATCCGCGCCCGCGTCAGAATTTCCGAATTCATTGCCTCGCGCAGGTTTTGCAAAGCCGAATACGCAAAATCGCCGATTTGCCGCTCGTCCGGATCCAGCAGCGCGCTGCCGTAACGTTCGTTGAGCTTTTCGTACAAACGGTCGAAGTCAATCTCCCTGTACGTCAGGATTTCCGCTTTGTTCCCATCGGCTCCCGACTCTGAAGCTGCCGTTTCAGCCCTACCTTCTCCGGCTCGCTGTCCGGCTGCAGATTTCGCCTCGCTCCGGTAAAGCCCCAGCAGCGGCAGGGGAACCTCCCGTTCAATCAGGTAATCGCGCTGCTTTTCCCCCGGCAGGTACTTGCCGAGAAACGCCGTCAGTTCCTTGTTAAACACCGGGGCAATTTCCTTTCGCGCCATATGGATGTGGCGGTCCATAAAATTGCGCCGTTGCGTCGGCGTCAGCGCCGGATCGAACCCTTCCCGCATCTGGATGGCAAATGCCGTTCCCATCAGCAGCAGGTCTTTCAGATTGGCATAGTCGAACTGCCGCGGGTCAATTTCCAAAACGTCGGCATTGCTGGTTTTGTCATGATAAAAATGATACCCTTCGTCATTTGCCAGCTCCTCAAACCTGACCACAACGTCTTCCATATCGGGATAGTTGCGGTAAAGCTCCTGATGTTCGAGCAAGTCGCCGAGCCGGACTTCCTTCCTCTCCAGCAGCAGCTGCCGTTCTTCCCAATACCGGCGCAGGCTTTCGTCTCCGCCCTCGTAATGTTCGGCAATATAGGCGTTTGCCGCCCGGATGTCGCGTTGTTCCGCCCTGCGTGCAAATTCGGTTTCCCGGTGCAGGCGGTAAATCCGGTGAACCCTGTCCAGCATTTCGGCAATCTGCACCTTCTGTGCCGGCAGCAGATAGCGGTATTTCTCCTGATTAAAAAACAGGTCGCTCATCAGCCGGGGCGTATGCGCTTCCCGATAAAAATCAGGACGATACGCCATATTGCGGTACGGTTTGTGATAATCGCCCTGCGCCGCCAGATAGGTACGGTACGCCAGCTCTTTGTTCAAATCCATATAAAGTTCCGGCCCTTCGGGTATTCCCATCCGCTGCGCCGCTTCGCGCCGTTTGAGAACGCGTTCCAGCAGTTCCTCCCCTACTTCCGCCTGATATTCGAACAGTTCCGGCGTTGCCGCTTCGTGCACGTCCAGAAACTCCCGCAATGTCTGAAAATTCTTCTCGACGCTCGTATCGTCTTTCCATATCTTTTCCAGAAATTCCAGATACTTCGTTTCCTCAAGCGTCGAACGGATAACCTTCATCTGCTCTTTGGTATAAAACCGGTCGGCCGCGGGGAAATTGTCATTGGAAGCTGTCTTCCTGAGCCACGGGGAACGCCTGCTTTTCGCCAGCTCTTCCGCTTTGCGCCGCTGCTCGGCCAGATACTCGTCATACGAAATGACCTCTCCGGTGCTCTTACGCAAATCGTCTTCGATTTCCTTGCGTGAAACGTTTTCCAGCCGCAAGTCCCAGAATAAATCCCCCTTGTCGTCCTCTTTGACCGTCATGCGGCTGTTTATCAGCTCGCCGTTAATCATCACCGGAAAATACGCCTCGTAAGAGTTTTTTTCTCCCGCCGTCTCAGAATTCAAACCGTGCGGCGCTTTCTTAACGTTAAAAACAGCCGTTCCCAGCAACATGGGCAGATAAGGAATTAAAAGCTCCCGGCTGCCATTCCAGATATGTCTGTCCTCAATCGGCAGGTTTTTGATTTCCACCTCTCTCCCCAACGACGGATTATATATCTTCCGCCCTTGGTACGAAACGAGCAGTTTTTCCATTTTCGCCTTAAAATCAGCCTCGTTTTTCGTCTGATATTCCTCGGCGCTGACAGTCGCCAACGCCTCGTCAGGCGTACCGTTGTGAAAATCCGTCCGCGAATTCTCGATATATTTTTTTTCCTTTTCGCTCTTGACATTTTCTCCGGCAGTCTCCATATTATTAAAAAACGGCGTACCGTTTTCCTCCCTATCCGACATCTGGGCATCTACCCTTGACCGCCTGGGGGAGGTTTGCGGTACATTATAGTCCGTTTCCTCTCTATCCGACACCCGGATTTGTAGCCGGGACCGCCTGGGGGAGGTTTGCGGTACATTATAGTCCGTTTCCTCCCTATCCGACACCCGTGACTTTACGCGGGACCGCCTGGGGGAGGTTTTTTGTATATAGCTGCCGTCTTCCGCGCCGGAAGCATCTCCGTTCCGGTTGGCTGCCGCGCCGCTTTCCCCGCCGTCCGGAATAACCAGTTCGCCCCGGTCAATCAAAACTTCTTTAAGGCTTTTGTCTTTCAGATAGATGGGCATCCGGCTCCATATCTGGCTGTCGCGCAGTTCCTTTTCCTTTAGCCCGTATCCGTCAGACAAAGCGTAAAGTTTCGAATCGGCAAGTGCCCTCTGGGCTTTGACTTCCGCCTCAAAATCTCCTTCCAGATCCCGAAACTCAAAATACCCGCTTCGGTTAAGACCGACCGCCATATTGCGCTGGTAATGCTTGTCTAAAAAGTCGATAAAATCGCTGTACAGATAATTGTAAAGCTCTCTAATGATTGCCCTGTCCTGAAAAAGAACCTCTTCATACTTCCGCAGCCCGAGAATATCATGCCCTTCCATTTCCTCCAGTTTCCGGATATACGTCTGCCAGTACCGCTTGGGAAGATCGTCGGCTTTAACATCGGTGTGCATTTTCAGTCTGGCACCGGAATCATTGATTTCAAAACGCCACCGTCCGTCCCCGCCGCGATACCAGCCGGTTCGCGCCCAGATAAGCCGCGGACTGTAATCCTGCTGTTCCAGTCTATATGCCTCCGCCAGTTTTTTGAAATCGGCAAATTTAGCTTCGACCCCGCCGAACTGAAACATCACCGCCGCTTCGGGCGACAGCCGTTTCTGAAACTCCTGATACGCCAGTTGCTTATATTCCGGTATCTGCCCGGCAAAAAGGGTAGCCGGAGAAAATCCGCCGTCAATTTCATACAGCGCCATCATATTGGCCTGCATCATGCCTGCGGCAATTCTCGCTTTCCCTGTGTCTCCGGTAGCTTTAAGCGAACGTTTGTATACTTCGTCAAACAAACGGCGAAACCCCTTGACATCTTGGCGTACCTGCGCCAGGCTTCTGTTTTGCCGCTTCGCCGCCACCGTCGCATTCTCCGCACCGGCACCGCCTTCTGCCGCCGTTTCCCCTTCGCTCATCCGCTGCAAATTCCGCTCCAGAACATAGTTCAAGACCTTTCCGAAAGCATCAGGCTTGCTCTTTAGCAGCTCCATCATGTTGTTTTTGTAAAGCTCGATTTCTTCCGCTGTCACGCCGCGCAACAGCATTCTCTGCCGGGCGTTTTCGTATGTCTTGCGCGCATAATAGACGCTGCCGTCGGCAGCCATCAGCGCCGAAGAGCCCGCGATTGCCCCGAGCGCGCTTTCAATCAGCCCTTCAAACAAGTCCTGCGTATCGTCAATGCCGACCTTGCGCACAAGGTTTTCCGCCATCATCTGCTGCAAGACTTCCGTTCCTGCCTCGCGCAGCGGCGCCCCTGCGATTTCGCGCGCAATCATTTTTGAGGTTACCCGCGCGTCTTTTTCTATCTGTTTCGGCAGCGGGCTGAAAAGCCTGTCAATCGCAAAAGTTGTGCCGCCGGAAATGAGCGCCAGCGTATTGGCAGTGTCAATATCCCCGTTCCTGGCATAGGATTCCTTAAAGATTTCTCCGGCGCCGCCCCCGGCAAACAAGCCGTACGTCGGTCCCGAGCCGATAAATTTTGCCATGGTTCCCATTGCCAGAACCTGCGACGAACCTTGCCCCAGAACATTCGCCAGTTTCGACCAGTTCGGGTCTTCGCTGTAAGCTTCCGCAGCCGGTGCCAGCAATTCCGAATTTTCGATTTTGCCGGCATATTCGCCCAGTTTGTCGCCGATGTTTTTAAAAATTTTTCCAGCTTCCGGCACCAGAAGCCCTGCACCCGCCGTAACCGCCGCCGTACCGGCATTCCGGTTTTCCAGATTGGCACCGAACATCGACAGGACGTTCCCTGCCGTCCGCAGCGTATCCGCGCCAAAACCTCTTGCCCCGGCCTTTAAAAGCTCCCGGCCGAACGCCCCTGCTTCAAATGTGCCGAACTTCCCTTCGTCATACGCCCACTTATACTCTGCCGCCTGCGCCCCGAAATTCTCCAGCAATGCCCAGTAGTTGCGCAAATCGGCAGCCTGCCGCAGCCATTTTCCCGCAATCTGAAAGCTCGTCAGCGGCGCGTCTTCGTCAACCGTTTCCGCCGAAAAAGCCGGAAAATTCAGGTTCTGCTCCTCCTCAAGGTAAGCAAACGGCGCCCGCCCGCCTTCCTCAAACTCTTCCTGTTTCCTGCCGCGCGCCATAACGCCGGTATAAACCGGTTCTGCGGCGGTATCTTCTGTGTTCATATCCGCCGCCCCGGCTCCCGGCAGCAATGTCATTGCCATTCCCGTAACACCCGAAGCACCGTCCCCCGGCATCGGCGTCATCATCGCATCACCCGCAGCACCGTCCCCCGGTACCGGCGTCATCATCGCATCACCCGCCGCACCAGCTCCCGGTACCGGCGTCATCATCGCACCGCCGTCCGCAATTCCGGAAGTTTCCTTCCCGTCCGCATCGTATTTCATCGCCAAATTCCTCAAGTTGTCCATTGCCCTATCCTTTCATCGCCGTCAATTGTCTCAGCCCTTCATCACGGCAAGCCGCCCCTTGAAATAAAACCGGTCTCCCGGCGCCAGCCCCGCCTGCATCAGCTCGTCATAAGTTTCAAACTGCGGATAAGAAAGCTCGCGTTTCTGTTCTTCCGCCGCAATCCGGCGCATAACCGCCGCTTTATCCTCGGCATAAGGTGCCTCTTTCGCAAAACGCTCCCAGATGCGCCGTTCGCCGCTGCCTGAATAGCTGCTCTTCAGGGTTCGCCGCAGCTCGCCGAAAGATGGAGCGTCGCCCTGTGCCTCTTTGAGGTTCAGTTCCGCCGCCGTTTCCGCCAGTGCCTGCCTGCCGATTTTTTTTGCCGCCGCAGGTGTCATCTGTCCGCCCTGCGCTGCAAATTCTTCGGCCAGCGCCGTCTTTCTGCCGTAATAGTTCTGATAAATGTCAAACGCCAGTTTCGCCTTGTGTTCCATCAGCTCGCGCCCGTACGGGGTATACAGTTCCGCCCCGGCGGGGATATCGCGCATAAAGGCTCTGTCCGCCAGTTCGTCAACCGCCCTGTCAAAAATAAGTTCGGACGCGTTTCCGCCCTGCTGCGCCGCCACCAGCTGGTTTTGCAATGCCGCCGTTTCTTCCAGGCCGAGTTCGTTATGCCGGTAAGCGCTGATAAGGCTGTTTCCTGCATCGCGCACTTCTTCGGCGCTGAGGCTTTCCCCGCCGTTCATTTTCCGCACCAGCCGGTAAGCGTCGGCAAGCGGCGCCGGAGAACGGTCTTCGCCGTCTCCCCAAAGCATTTCGGGATTGGTATCGGCGGAAAGCACATAATATTGCGCCGGAGAAATTTCCCCCCTTTCCCGCTTCTGCCACAATGACTGGGCATCGCCGTACGCCGCCAGATAAGAACGCTGCCGTTCGCGCTCCTGCTGTTGTTTGGCCCCTTCCTCGTTTAAGCGCCGCGTTTCCGCAATCCGCGCCTTGATGCCGCCGCTGTCGCCGGGAAAATACCTGTCTGCCGCGGCTTCCGCCGTTTCCGGGGAATTCAGCGCCAGATTGAGAATTCCGGTTTTAAGGTAGCCGTCGCGGTAAAACTGCTTGTCCTCGGGCGTAAGGAACGGCGTCCGCTCAATTTCGCCGGTTCCCATCTCCAGCAGCTTTTCCGCCTGTGCCGGCTCTGCCGTTTCCGCCAGCAGGTTCTGGTTGTCCGCGAGCATTGTCCGCAGGCTGTTGCGGCCAAAATCCGCCTGCTTTATCGCCGCGATTTTTGCCGTATCGGCACGGTTTGCTTCAAGTATCTTGTCGCCGTGTTCCTGCCAGAAAGCCTTGCCGGAATTTTCGCTGCCAAACTGCGCCGACAGGCTTTTCTCCGCCGTTGTCGCAATTTCCCGCAGCTGCTCTGGCGTTTCTGCCGCCTCCATCGCCTGACGGGAAGCCCTTAGTGATGCCGCCGCCTCCATCGCCTGCCGCTGTTTTTCCGTTTCCAGCCGTTCTTCAGCCATTTTTTTGCCGGCGTCAACCAAAAGCCCTGCCGTTTCCAAACCGCCGTTTCCCGCCACAAAACGCTTTCCCGGAACCGTCAAAGCCGTTTGCAGCCCTCTCTGCGCCATCACGCCCGCCAGCCCCATCGGGGCGATTTTCTGTCTGTTTGCCATTGTCTTTCTCCGCTCTGCCCTAAAACTACCCGAAAAGCCCGCCAAGCGACGATGTCAGGCCGCCCAGCATGCTGTTCATGAACTTGTTTTTTCCCGCTTTTTTATGCTGGCGCGCCTGTTCCTCCGCCAGCCGCGCCTGATAAAGATAGTTTTCCGCCTCGCTTTCGACCCGGTAACGCTCGTTAAGGATATTCTGTTCCAAAGCTGCCGAAGTCGTTGCCAGCGCCGTTGTTGTCGTCGGGCTTTCGCCCATGCCAGCTTCGCCCGCCGCCGCGGCTGCCGATGCCACCGCCGCCCGTTTCTGGCTGCGCATCATATCCTCGTTCAGCGAACCGTTCAGCCGCACTCTTGCCGCGTTTTTGCGGTAAATCGCCGCGTTGTTCAGCGCCAGCTTTGCCTGAACCTTGGCTTCGTATTCCTCCTGTTTGCCTTTCAAAAAGCCGGAAGCAAAGTTGATTCCGGCCGCAATCAATGCCGCTTGTGCCACCATTGTTTTTCTGCCCTTTCAAAAATCTGATAATCTTCACCGTTAAAAAATTTTTCCAATATCCCGGCCGGGGAAAATCCCAACATGCCGGCCAGCCGCGCCCCTGCCGCAAAGCCGCGGCGCACCGTCATCGTAACGCGCCGTACCCCGAGCCGGACCGCCTGCCGCGGAATATACCGGCGGAAATAGCGTACCGCCTCAATCAGCTTTCGCCCCGCGTCAATTCCGACCAGCGCGAAACATTCCGCTTCCCTGCCTGTCGTAATGTCGCCGCCTTCAATTCGGAAGCCGAAAACCGCCAGCACCCTGCCGCCGCTTCCGCCCCTCTGCCTTCCCGCCGTTTTGCCGCCGCCTGCCGCAGAACCGCCGTTCCCAAACGCATCGCCTGCCGCCGCACCGCAATTCCCTTTTTCCACCAGAGCAAAAGCCGGAATGTGTTCAAATTCCGCCGCCCACGCTGCCGCTTCTGCCTGCTGCTCAGGCTGCACCCGGACTTTAAACGCGTCTCCCGCCCGATATTTTCGTATCATCGCTTCCCTCCGTTCACCTATTCGCCATATCCCGGCGCCATAACGCTCTGCCTCGTCCCAACGCCGGCTCCTTCTCTATTCGTCCACGTCCATATACGGCACAATCGCCAGAATATTCATCGGCAGCGGCGATGAGTTCTGAATCATCAGCGTTGCCGCCGCTTCCTTCTTCGTCGTCGCCCCGTTAAACAAAACTTCCTTGTTGCCCGTAAAAAGTTCCTGCGCCTCGTTCATTGCCGCGTCGGCCTGCCGGTAGAGGATATCCGTCAGCGTATCTTCGTCCTCGCCGATTTGCCCGCCGCCGGAAAGATACAACATCAGCAGCACATGGTTAATGCGCTGTTTCTGGCCGATACCGCTGCCGTAATCGTTCGGGATATAGATATTCTGCGGCATAAACTGGCTCGTAATCGGCAGCCCCGCCGCCACATGCCGGTACGTCGGCAGGATTTTGATTTTTCCGTCCTGCACGACCTGCAGTTCCAGAACCGTCCCGTCGGCATACACCGCCACTTCAAGCCCCTCCAGATGTTCCAGCCCGGACATTTCTTCCTGCATGTCCAGTTCATTCTGCTCATACACCACCGCCCCGTCCAGATACAACGCTTCCTGGCGGACATATTCTTTCTCCAGCGTCTCCCTCTCGGCCAGGCTTGCCGCGCCGTAAACGCTCGACGGCCAGTACTGCGGAATGCCGTTGTCCATCCATTCCACGGTTCTGTAGTTGGCATTGTTGATTGTACGCTTGACTTCCAGCCACAGCTCGTCGCGGCAGTCTTCAAAATTCGGAATAACCGCCAGGCTTTCCGCCGCGCCAGACAAATCGTGCCGCGACAGTGCCGAAACTTCCTGTTCCGCCGAAAAAGTAAGCGCGGTCAGGCTGCCGTCGCCGACCATGCACCACAACACTTTGTCGGGAACTTCCTGATATGCCATGCCGGTAATTCTCGATTGGAACAGATGTTTCCCCAAAAGGGAAATGTCCATTTCGTCATACCCGTCATTGTAGTAGTTGTATGTCAAATCGCGCAGGCTCAGGCCGTACCTGTCGACGAAAATAACGTGCGACCCGACCGAAAGCGGCATAATCGCCTTGCTTCCGACCCGCGAAATCTGCGAAATTTTTACGTTGTCCGAAGCCAGCGGCGACGCCGACGACACCACGTCGACATAAAATTCCGACGCCCCCGTGCCGACAAACAAAACGTCCCTGGCATAAATCCATTTCCCCTCGTTAAATTCGGTGTTGAGCACCGGCACCGTAATCGCCGTTTCCGCCGTTGCCTCGCCGCATTCCATATCGGCAAAGTTGTTATAGTCGCCCGAATACGACAGGCAGACGTTCGGCCCGGTTTCGGTATTGACCAGAAACGCAAACCTGTTACGGAAAAAAGCGCCGGATTTCGGATATTTCGAAGCTTTGTGCAGCATGCCGAGTTCCCAGCATACCGTGCCGGACTTGATGGCGTCCGGCAGGCGCGTTACCGTCGTTCCCTTTACATGCTGTTTGTCGATAACCTCCGTAATCTTGACAATTCCCGACCCGTCGTGCAGATATTCCCACAAAACGCCGCCGTCGGAACGCGTCCCTTCGCTGTGCACCGGTTTGATGCTTCCGGTCTCATCGCCGTTGACGGCTTTGTAATATTTTTTGTCAGAAACGCATATAGTCCCTTGAAATCCGACTTTTCCCGCCTGCCAGGGGGTCGTGTCGTCGTCAAAAATCCTCAGCCGCACCAACCTGCCCACATCCGTCTTGCTGAAAACGTCGCCGGTTGCCGTAAGTTGGACTTCCCCTTCCAACTCGTCGGTCGCAATGCTGATGTCCGTCGTGTTCATGCTCAGAAACGGGCCGTTTCTAATCTCCAGCTCTTCCAATACCCAAGTGGTGTTTGAATAGCGTTTCAGCACCATCAGCGGAAAATCCTCATTAAAAATATACAGGATGTCCGAATGCTGGATAGTCTGAATTTTGCAGCATTGTTCTTCGTTGTCCCACAAATCGCTGTATGCGTACGGAGACGCAATCTCCAGCACCGGAAATACCTTCTCGACAATGTCGTCGGGAATTCCGCCCGTCGTGCCGCTTTCGCCGCCCATCGTCGTCTTTGACATATCGCGCACCAGTTTTCCCTGCGCGTACATGCGGATTTTCTTGTGGCTGAATTCAATCACATACGCCACCCTGTGGCTGTATTTAAACGGAAATAAAAAACTTCTTGCGTTAACCATTGTTTCTCCCCCTCAATTCCCAGACCAGTTCTTCCCCGCGATAAACGCTGAGGATGTTCCGTTCCGCTTTGCCCGTATACGCATCATAAAAGAAACCGTAATTTTCCTGCGTTTCATCTTTCTGCCAGCCGTTTTCCTCTATAAACTCGGCATCAACGCTCAAAACCAGCGTATCATCAGCATCATAATAGTTTCCCTGATTCGTTTCGCCCTTTGTTTCAACTAGACGCGTATGCACGATAGTTCCGTCCTGCAGCGCTATGCTGTTCAGTTTCCGGTTGTCGGTATATTCAAACAGGCTTTCGTCCAAATTCCCCGTCGGAGCCATATCTTCCCGGGCAAACACGACCGGCAGAAAACCGTTGCTGAACTTAATGTAAAAGCACCGTTCCTCCCGGTCGCCGCGCCCGACCGCCGTACAGGCAGCCAGCCCGACAACATCGCCCCAGTCGCCGTAGTCGTATTCTTTTTCCTTGACCAGCTCGATTGTAACCGTTTTGGTCATATCGGCAATAATCGTCCCCTCCTGCGTGATGTAGTTTTCTTTTGCCACCCGGTAAAAAACTTCGCCGTTTTTGTTAATGCGCAGGCTCCGCCGTTCATAACCGTTGAGTTCGACCACGGCATCTGCCGGCACCGTTTCCACCGTCAGCTCGCACATAATGCCTTTTGCCACCAGCCTGACCGGAAGCTCCTTGTCCGCGTCCGCCGTCAGCGTATCGACAACCGTAACGTACCCCTCGCAGCTCACCCGGTACGAAACCTCGTCGCCCCTTGCCAGATAAACCTCCCGGCGTTTGACGCCGTTGATATAAACCTCTGCTTCTTCCGGATCGGGCACGATTTTAAACAGAATGCTGTCCCCTTCCGGAGTTGCCGCCACAAAACGCGTTCCGCCGCGCCGTTTCAGGCTGCCCTCTGCCAGCGGAATAAAATTGCGGCAGAGCTTCGCCGTCTTGTCATATTTCGCAATGTCGGTGCGCCCCTCCAGCCACGGGCTCAATTCCCCGCCGTTAAACTGCACTTTCGCCGGTTTTATACTCATCTGCATTTCCCCTTATCATCTTGAATGTTTCTTACCAAAAAATGGCCTTTCCGCCATCTCTCCCTTTCGTCTCTTTTCGCCTCCCGCTATTCCGCCTCTTCTCACCTCTCACCATTTCCACTCTGCCCGCCATCTCTCCATTTCTCCTCTTCTCACCTCCCGCTATTCCGCCTCTCCAACCCATTTCTCCCGTTCCTCTCTTCTCCCGCATTTTCCCATAAAAAAAGCGCGCCCTCCGGCACGCCCGTATTTTTTTTGCAGAATTTTCCCGCTTTTCGCCCCAAAGCAGCCCCAGCGCCGCTCCTATGCGTATCCTCTCTCCAAAGCCGCTCCTATACGCCGCTTCACAACAGCACCATTCCTATACGCCGCCTCACAACAGCCTCACGATTAAAAAGGGTATCCCGCAAACCCCGCTGTACAGCCATATAAAAAACAACGTCCGCCGGACCGCCCCGATGCACGTTCCGGCATCATCCGCCGCCAGCCGCCCCGAGCAGCGAAAATACATCAGCGCCGCCAAAACGTACGCTGCCGCATAAAACGGCAGAATATCCCGGTAAACGCCTCCCAGTATCAGCCATGACCCCGCCGCGGAAAACACGGCCGCCCCTGCCAGCCACAGCGCCGCCCGCAGCATCAGCCGCAGCCGTTGTCCTTTCCGCAACGACGGCTCTCCCTGCGCGCCTTGCGATATAACCGCAGTTTCCTTTATGTTTTTGCCCATATCCTGAATTCCCTCTAAATTGAACCGGCCGCACCCCAAAACAGCAACGCGCCGCACCACAGCAGAAAACACAGCGCCGTCGTCATACAATATTTCCACCGTGCCTGCCTGCGCACCATCAGCGCATAAAAACGCCCTGCGCTGAATGCCGTCAGAACCGCCGCCAGAGCGAAGAGAAACAGAAAGACCAGATAAACCGTCATATCAAAACCGGGCATCTGCAAAACGGCTTTTTCTTCCGATGTTATGGTATCATCCCACCCGCATTCATGCACATCCTTCAATATATCCATAGACGCCAGCCACGCCAGAACCGAACATAACACGGCAGTTCCGGCGATTTTTAACATCAGGGTTCCGTTCGCCTTCCGCAGCTTGCCCGTTTCCGTCTTCTCCTTCTCGGGCATCTGGACAGCCGCGCCGGTTTCACCCTGCCTGCAATTTGCCGCCCCGCCTGTCTTCCGTTTAGGAACCGGCTTCCCGTTCTCTTCTCGCTCATCTCTTACGGAAATTTTCAATTTTGTTCATCCTTCGCTTATAGTCAAGATACTCCTGCACCTTGTGCCGTTTCTCAGTATTTGCATCATATCCCGCCCGCCAAATATGTCAAGCGTTCTTTGCATCGGAATTTCCGTCCGCCGCCCCTGACCGCGCAAGCCGAAACCAGCCCGCCACTCGACAAGGACCACACCGCCCGATTCCTGCAGCCTGCCGTCAATCGCCCATCGCCTCCGCCCCGTCAGTCTCCCCAGACCTCGCGAACCAGAACCCAGCTGTTGTCGGGAATAAGCTCCGCGTCCTTGGCGATTTCGTTATTGAGCTGCGCCTGCCGCACCAGCGTCAGAAATTCGTTCTCCAGCGCCTGTTTGAGGTTAAGCGAATGTTTGATGCGCATTGCCAGTTCTGCCGCCACTTTCGCGGCTGCCGCCTCCCTGAACAAAGGGGGAAACGCCGCATCGTCCCCGACCGCACGAACATATTCAATCTCTATTCCGTCTTTCAGCGGGCTGACAATACAGTTGTCCGCCAGTTCGTATCCCTGCATCGCATAAGGGCGCGCCTCGGTCAAATCTCTGGCTCCCTGCCCAAAAACCTTAAGCAGCAGCAGACAGTCCGCCGGCAGCGGATACATAAACCTGTCGCCATACTTTTTTTCGCTCCGCGCCAGACGCCTGACCCCTACCGCAAACCGCCACGGATATGACGACAGCAGCAGGTTTTTGACATCTTCATAAATCGTTTCGTATGATTTGCCGAACGCCGCGTCGTTTAAAGACGACACCGGCGGCTCGCCGAGTTTCAGCAGCGCCCGGTTGATAATTTCCACTTTTGACATTTTTCCTCCGTAATATTTGCACCGTAATCGGGCAGACGTCTCCGCCTGCCCTTCGGACTATGGATTGGCCTGATAATAAATTGCATAATAATACCGCACCCGCGCCGCCCCAAACCAAACGGCCGATACCGCACCCCGCGCCGTTATGTCCGGGCGGCCGGTATCGCATCTCCGTACTGTGCCGCCCCGACGGCCGGTTTTTACACCGCCGGTACGCCTCAAGTTCGGATTAGCGCGCCAGATAACCGAGCGTCACGCGGATACTGCCACTGTTGCTTGTTGCCGAAGCCACCGCCGCGGTAACAAAGTCCTTCACGTCGGCCGGGAGCGTTGCCGTTGCCATCAGTTCGCCGTCGGCAAAGCTCTTTTCCGCATCAATCGTCATCGTCAGCAAATCGGCAAACGACCCGTTTTCGGTATCGCCGTGCTTAACCGTAATCGTAACTGCCGCAGCTGTTGCCACATCGCCGACCGCAAACGCGTTGACGCAAAGCGCCCCCTGCGTGGAACCGGCCGCCACCGCATCGCCCGCCGCAATCGCCGCCTGATTCAGAGCACCGCTTGCCAGGTCTTCACCATAAACTTTCAAAATATTATTCAACATAAGATATTCTCCTGTAAGATTTAAATTCGTATAAACGGTGCGCCGCCTCAGCCATCATATTACAGCCGGTCACCCTGCCGCCGCATCACAGCCGGTCTCCCTGCCGCCGCATCACAGCCGGTCACCCTGCCCGCTTTCGCCGGCAACCCCGGCCGCCTCCGGCACAAAACCGCGCGCCGCACCCCTAAAGCTACGCCAGCTTAACCGCGTCTTCTTCGCCGTTCTTGAAGTTATACGACGTGATAAAGCGGATACCGTTCCAGGCCGCAAAGCTGCGGTTAACGTCCATATCCCCCGTCATCGTCTGCAAAACGTTGCCCTTGTATTTGTTGAGCATCGAGAGCACTTTCGGATGACAGAAGATATAGGTGGAAGCCGGCGTCGCCTTGGCGTCAACCAGCATATTGTCAATCTGTTCCGCACTCGGAATCTTGTCCGCCGAGATGTTGACAATCGCCGACACCGCGTCCGGGTTCGCCAGCTGCATGCCGATATAGCCCTTGATACGCACGCCGTAGCCGAGGAGGCCGTTGGCGTTCTTGTAAAGCTGCGCGCCGTTAATCGGGGTTGAATCCAAAATCCCGTGGCGGTTGATGTTTTTCGCCGAATAAAGGCCGGTTACTTCGCCCGGGATAAAGCGCACCGCCACCATGGAGTAGCATTTGTCCGCCGCCCCTGCGGAAACCGCCTTGCCGTTGCCGACCGCATACGGGATAAAGTTGTCGTAAATGATTTTCTTTTCCGCAGTCTCGCCAGCGTGTTTGAGCAAAATCGGAATCTTCTTGGAAAAATATTCCGAAACGCCGATAACCGCCGCCTTGTCTTCCGGTACGAAAATCTCGCCGCCCAGAATGGACAGGTCGATTTTCTTCAGGCTTGAATCGACTTCCATTTCCGGCAGCGGCTGGTTGATGTCCACAAAACCCGCGCCGTCGATTTTGCTGACTTCTTCATACGCGTTCCACAGCCCGTGGGTCGACGCTTCAAAACGCATATTGTCCAAAATCGGCGACTCGTTGGTCAGATAGTCCACATAATGCTCCTGCTTTTTTGACAAAGCAATCGCCAGTTCCTTTAATGTGCTAGACATAAAAAATTCCTTTCAAAACAAATAAATATCAGTAATCGTTAAACATTTCCCTGAAATATTGCACCATATCCCAGTCGTCGCCGCCGCGGCGCCTGCCGAAGCTGACCGGATTGTCCTCGCAAATCGCTTCGCCGAGCCTGCAAAACGTTTCCATCAGGCGCCGAGTGCCGATGGCGCGCTCGATTTCCTGCACCAGGGCCATATCGTCGCAAAACATGCGCAGTCCCCGTTTCATCAATTCGAAATTGCGTTGTGCCCTCGTTCCCCAGACGCGTTTCATTTCCTCAAGCTCGCGCTGCGAATTTTCCTGCCAGGTCTGTTCGTCGCGCTCCAGCAGTTCGTCGCGGTGTCTGACATACCAGTCATACAAAGCCTGTGCCGACTGCGGCAGGATATGGTTTTCCAGACACACCTGTTTGAACGCTTCGCCGTCTTCCCTGTCCTCGTCGGCGAAACAGATGTCAAACCCGGTGCAGTCGTGCGGCATTCCCAAACGGGAATACAGCTTGTCAAAGCCTTTTTTATCGCCGTCCTTCGGCAGGGATACTTTGGAAGAATAGGCTCTTTCCAGTTCGCGGTAAGACCTGAGCAGGTCGGCAGGGGTTTTCATACCCTTTTTGCCGAGATACGCCAGCTCTTCCTCGGACAGCTCCCCCCATCCGGATTGTGCACGCAAAAAGTCTTTTTCGATTTCAGACTTCAAAAAGTTGTCGGAGGTCGTCTGCCCCTCCGGCCTGTTAAAATTTCCCATTTCTTTTTCCTCTGATTAAAGTTAAAAATAAAATTAAAAAAAGAACGGCTCTTTCGAACCGTCCTTCGCCGTCCTGACCTTCTCTCGCCGGATTTTTTCGTCCAATCCCCCGCCTGCCCCATTCCGCAGCCAGCCTCCGGATTTTCCTTCCGTCATTTCCCAATTGTCGCTCAATTTGCACCTGCCGACCGCTCTGCCTGGTTTTCCTTCCGCCATTTCCCAACCGTTGCTCATTTCACACCTGCCGACCGCTCTGCCCGGTTTTCCGCCCGTCGCAGCCGGCATCGCTACTCGGCGGAATTGGGTTTAACCGCCGACCAGCTCATATAACAGGTGCCGACGTCCGCCGCAGTCCATTTGCCTCCGTGCGCCAGACAGTCCTTTTCGCTCATCAGCCCGCCGGTACAAACTCCCATATCATAACACCAGTCTTCAATTTCGGACAAACCGCCATTGCCGCCGGCTGCCGGTCCGCCGGCAAACAACGCCGCCGCAATAGCCGGACACAACGCTTTCCGCCATCCCCCGCACGCCGAAAACAGCAAAAACAGGCTATACGAAAACACCGCCGCCGCTGCCAGAAACAGCCATGCCGCAGCATTATCGCCTTCCAACAGGCTCTATGCTGCACCGGCGGCAGAGAGTATTGCCGACAGTACCCAAAAAATCCCCGCCGCCGTCTTGCCTGCGGCTCGCAAAAAACGCCACGCCGTTTTCATCATCTGTCCTTTCGCAAACCATACGTGTTTATTTTTTCCTTATACCACATTAAATCTGAAAAGAAAATAATTGTTCCAAATACCGCCATTTCATCTCCCGTCCCTGCATACAAAATTCTCCTCTCGTTTCCCGCATAAAAACATCTGCCGCGGACGTCCTGCCTCCGTCCAACGCAAAAGGCACCGTCTCCGGTGCCTTCTCGTCTATTATGCCTGAATAATAAACGCCCTCTGACACAATGTCAATACTTTTTGCCCGGGTTTTGAAAAAAAATCCGCCGAACTCGGACACTCCACCGTCTGCGTCACCACCGGAACCGTAACCGCCGCTTGCATCTCCGCCAAAGCCATACAGCACGCTAAAACCGCCCGACTGCCGCACGGCTAATCCGCATACCTCCAAAGCTGAAATACGATATAAAAGAAATATGCTCCCGCAAGGCACAAAACCGTAATCGCAGCCTTCTTCGTCCCGTTCCACAACCGCAGCCGGACTCCCGCTTCTTTTTCCCGAATGATGCCCTGCCCGGTTGCCCGTTCCGCCGTCCGCCCGGCCTCATTTAATTCCCGCCCTGTGGTTCCAACATCCCGCTCCATCGCATAAACGCTCCGTTTTGCTTTTTGTTTTGCCATAACATTCCCTTTCGTCTGTTCTAATCGCAAATATCAAAAATGCAAACGCGTTCCTGCTCTCCGGCCGCGATACACTCCTGAATGCATTTGTCTTCAGATGGAGAAACAAATATCCGATACAATAAAAGAATTGTCAGAAACAACACGCCCGCAAGGCACAAAACCGTAATCGCAGCCTTCTTCGTCCCGTTCCACAACCGCAGCCAGCCTCCCGTTTCTTTTTCCCGAACGATGCCCTGCCCGGTTGCCCGTTCCGCCGTCCGCCCGACCTCATCTGATTCCCGCATCGCGCATTCTCCTTGTCCGCCTGTCATCCAATAACCATTCACACGGTTTATTTTTGTTTTTCTCTCCCAGCTTACTGCCATACATATTATTTTGCAAATCTTTTCTCGAATCTTCTAAAATAACTTTTCGATTCTGCCCGTTACTCCTCTTTTTTACATAATCTGCAACCTCTTTTGCATATCCAAGCAATATACCGTTACGCTGACTCTCCTGACTTATTTTAGCCAATTCACATTGTAAAAGAGAATGATAATAATTATCAATCTCAGCTCCCTGCCCGGAACCATACTTACGAACCAGCTTCCCCCCGGTCTCATCCATCGCCCGTTTATATTTATATGCTATCTGAGTATCAGCAACAAATTCTCCAAATGCTTTTGCTGTTTTATAGGATGCTAAACCTACTGGAAAAATTGAAGAAACAATTCCATTCTTAATTTTATCTTTAATCATCTCTCCAGTAACTTCATCTTCATATTTTTTAACCGCCTGATATTCAAACCAGTCAGCTTCATTCATATCATCTTCATCCGGTTTCTCACCATATTTCAAGACCAGTTTTCGCATCCGTTCCTTACCGGCTTGAACCATATTCTCTTTTGCATCTTCTCAAAAATTAAAAAACATAATCCGTTCTCCTCTCGTTTCCCGTATACAAAAAAATCCGCCGCGAACGTCCTGCCTCCGCCCAACGCAAAAGGCACCGTCTCCGGTGCCTTCTCGTCTAGTATGACAGGATACTACTCCCCTTATGACACAATGTCAATACCTTTTGCCCCGGTTTTGAAAAAAAAATCTTCGCCGCGCTGCGCCCAAACCCACGACGGTTCCGCCTCTCCCAATTCCAAAGCTCTATTGCCCCGTTGCTGTCAGACTTCCAGTTCGTGCTTAACGTCCTCGCCGTCGCGCTGCAGTTTCGTATACAGCGCAAAGACTTCGGTTTCCGACAATGCCAGATATTTGACGATTAAATCAAAAATACGCCGTTTTCCGAGGACAAACGCCGCCGCGTTCGGGTCAAAACGATTCTGCGCGTCATAAAAATACGGTGTGCCGCCGTTGCCGAGTTCGCCCCGGGCGCCCGCCTCGTCGCGCAGAAATTCCAAAACGACCGCGGCTTCAGGTTTCAGCCGGCCTCCCTGCCCCAGAAAAAGTTTCTGAAATGCCCGCACCAGTTCATGTTCGCGTTTGATTTTTCTGAAAAACATCTTCATCTCTCCCGATTGTTTACGTTAAACCATTTTGCCGCGCCGCCCTGCGCTGCCGCCCGTACTCGCACCGGCACCGGACAACGCAGAACCTCCCGTACGCGCGCTGATGCCGCCTGCACCGGACAAAACAACGCCGCCCGTACCGATGCCGTTCGCACCGCCCGCGCCGCTCCCCATTATGCCCGCGCCGCCGACACCAGCTGCGTTTCCGCCCTGCTGCACCAATATGGCCTGCAAGGCTTCCTGCTGCTGTATCGCAGCCATATCGTCCGCCGTCTTTACCACATCGGAATCGACCCCGTAATAATCGGCGATTTTCCGCAGCGCGGCTTCCATGTCAAAAACCTTCAGCACGTCCGGATTGCTCTGTGCCATCGCCGCCGCCGCTTCCATCGTCTTATACAGCCCGACAATCGCCCCCGACTGCTGCATATGCACCGCCGGGCTTTCAAACTGAATGGCAATAGAACCCTCGTACATCAGCTCGTCCGGCACGTCGTCCAGCATACCGTACCTGCCCAGAATATCCAATTCGCGCTCAATGTTCCCCGACAGCCATTCCGCCGCGATGCGCTCGCACATCGGCGCCAGCAGCATGGATTTTTCCATCTCGCGCTTTTCCACTTCGGTCGCCGTCATCTGCTTGGTCTGCGTCAGCGACTGGAACAGCGGCACCAGAAACGCGCGTTCAATCGCCGCCCGCACTTCGCGCTGCATCTCCACCGTAATGGACAGGTTGTTGCCGTATTGCATCGAAACCGCCGCCGGCTTGCCCTGGCTGTCCAGCCCGCCGCGGATAACAGCTCCCGCCGAACCGAGCTTGTTGGCGTCAATCAGCCCCATGCTCGTCAAAATCGGCGGATTGGCCTGCAGCTGCCCAGTGCGCAAAATGGTTTTGCCCATCTCATTGGCGGTCAGCATGTCATAAAACGCCTGCAAAGCCGGACTGTCGCCGTACGAGCTTCCCGCAATCCCCAGAAAACGCGGCGCCATATACGGGCAGGTACGATAGCCGCCGGTGCGGATAATACGTTTCGCAGCCATGTCCAGATGCACGCTCGCATATCTCATTCCGCCGAAATCTTCTTCTTCCGCCTGCCAGTCGTCGCGTTCAAAAACCGCATGCAGAAATTTGAACATCCTCTCCGGCGTATTTTCCGCCGCCTGCCGGATTTCCCCGCGCAGTGCGTCGCCGAACTTGCCCACGGCCTCTGCCGCCGTCAGTTCATATTCCCGGAATACCGCCGCCAGCCTGCCGCAATCGTCGCGCTTGATGTAGGCTTCCTTAACCGGAATGGTACGGTAGACGATGCCCCTCCCGATATCGTCGTCAACCATCCACAGCGCGTGTCCGTAAATGCCAAGCTGATTGAACAAAAGATCGCTCTCCGCCGCAAAATTGGACGCCGCCGCATAGCGCATCCGGAACAAAAGGTCCGTCGCCCGTTCCAGATACTTTTTAACCGCCGCGTTGTCGTCCAGTTTCGGATTGACCGGTTTCAACCGGTGCCAGCGCGTTGTCGTCGGCACAATCACCGATTTCATGCTCGAAGCGAAACAGGACAGCGCGTTGCGCCCGGTCGTGTCAAACACCGCCTGCCTGACCCGCCCGCGCTCGTCGGTCGCAAACAGCTCGGAATCAACCGAGCACATTTCCGCCGCCTTGTTCCACATCGGCTCCCACTTCGCCCGCTCGGCCTTCATCGCCTCCAGACGCTTCAAAATGCCCTCCGCCGTAACCGCCGGCTTCCGGCTCCCGTCTCTGCCGAGCCCATGCCGCAGCCGAAATTTGTCCGTTATACCATTGCCGCCCGCCGTACCGCCAAACCCGCCGGTAGCTCCACCGCCGAACCCGCCAGCCGAACCGAACGTTGCATTGCCCAAACCGTCGCCCGCTCTGTCCGCCGTACCGCCAAACCCGCCGGCCGTTCCGAACGGCACGCCTTTGTCCGTCAAACTAAATTGTCCCATAAAAACCCTCCGAAAATAAAAAGGGCGCCGCGCTTCCAAATCAGGAACCGCCGCACCCGTACACCCATAAAAACGGCGGCTCCCGCCAAACCGGAAACACCGCCGCTCACTCATAAAAAAAAGCCGGCTCAACCTTAAACCGGCCGCCTGAAAATCTTCTTCTCACACCCCGTCCCGGCGCTCACTCCGCCCCCGTCAACTCTCCCAGCCTCATTCCAATCTATCAATTCTCCCGTTCCTCACTCCGTTCCGTCAGTTTTCCCGGCGCTTTCCCTCCGGCGCTCTCCTTCCGCCTCCCCAGCTCTCTCTTTCCGCTTCCCCGGCCGCCGCCTCCGCTTCCCGGCTTCTTCACACCAGCATTTTCACCGTCAGCCCGGTTCCGCACAAAGCCAGATACAGCCACAAAAACAGCGCTGCCCGCTGATAGCCGCGCCGCTCTTCCGCCCTTGCCAGCCGCGCGTTAAGCCAGGCCTGTCCCAAAAACGCCGCCACATACGCCGCCGTAAAAATTCCGGTCAGAAGCCCGCGCCGGCAAACGCCGTCCCCCGCTGCATTGTCGCATATCCCCCATGCCGTCCACATCGGCAGAAAATACGCCCCCGCCAGAAACAACACCACGCCGCCGCAAAATTCCGGCAAATTTGCCTTTTCCGTCTTCATCGCCATTCCTCCGTACCGCCAAACCCGTCCGTCATCAGCTTCATCACCATCCCCCTCATATCGCCAAAACCATCCGCCGTTAACGTCATCGCCGTTTCCCTATCCCAGCAGATACGCCATAAACAACGCCCCGCACCAGAGGATATAATATATCGCGCCGCAAAGCCAACGCTTCAGCATCCTCGCGCCCCGGCTCTCCGCCGCCTTCTCCAACGCCAGTTTCTGATATACCGCCGCAAAGTCCCTACTGCATATCGCCGCCAGCAAAAAGAGGACGTAAAACGCCGCCGCCAGCTGCCCCCGGAAAATTTCCCGGTCGCCCGTCAGCAATGCCGCCGCCAGAGCCGGAACCGCCGGCAGCAGCACAATCGCCCAACCGCGCCGCCCCGGCCATAGCCGTTCTGCCCAATTCCGAAACCGCTCCTGCCCGTCAACGTTCATTTTAACTTTTTCCGCTCTTTCGGCCTTTTTTTCCGCTGCCATCTCACCGTTGCTCCTTCTGCCGTCTTCGCCGCCTTAATTTTCCCTTTCGTCTCCGTTTTTGTCCGCAGCCCGTTTCTCTCTGCGGATAAGCAGGAACGCCCGCACCGGAAATCCGATTAGCAGCAACAGGTTTACCCAGCCCACGCAAGACACGTAAAACGCCGGCAAAAAGCCCTCGCCGCCGGAATATACCATAATGAAGTCCAGAAACACCGGCATCATCAGCAGTATTGACCAGAAAAAGGCCGAACCGAACGCGAATATATACGCCGCAGCATTCGGATATGTTTCAATCATCCGGGCTTCCGCCTTTAGCGCCTTGTTAAAAGCCGCCGCGACAATAAACCCCAAAGAGAGAAAAAACGAAATGTCTTCATCAGGCAACGGAAATACTACCGCCGCCAAGCCATAAGCCAGCGACCATAATACATAAACGCCCGCCGCAAACAGCATTTTCTGCCGCCTCGGACTCATTTCCGCCATAAACCGATACATACGACGCCTCCGCTCTGTCTGAAACAAAGGCATTATTTCCGAAAAGAAAAAAAGATGCAACTATTTTTTCTCCCACTACCTCCCCAACGCAGCTCCCCCACTACCCCCCGGCACAATCTCGCACCATCGCCTGCCTCTCACACCGCATCTCCATACGGCTCCCTCCCCCCGGCGCGGTTAAGCGCCGAGCGTGGTCTTTCCGCCGGAACCGTAGGAATTGTCGCGCGACAACAACTGCGACACCGCGCCCATCTTCTTCTTTCGCTTGCGTTCCAGCTCCTGCACTTCCTCTGAATTGTCGACAACCTCCGGTTCGACTTCCTCCGGCTCAATCTGCACCACTTTCGGTTTGGAAAATACTGAACTCATTTTTCATACTCCTTTGCATATAAAATTAAAGATAAACTGAATCGTCAACAAAGTCCCCGTCCCGCGCGCTGCCCGCCTTCAGCAGATATTCCGCGTTCTGAATGGCAAAGGTCAGCGCCAGGGCGTCCGCCGCGTCCGTCGACCGTCCGAGGCGTTTTTTGATGTCGGCTTTGGCCTCAAGCTGCAGCCGTCCGAGCGAATCAAACATCTTGAGCGGTGCCGTCAGGTCCTCGACCAGCCCCGGCACGTCGGGCAGCGACACCGGCAGCGGCGACTTCAGCCATTCCGCTACCCGTGCCCACATCTCCGCCCGCCGGTTGACATAGCGCTCGGGATTGTCCGCCCGTTCGCCGAAATTGACCGCCGTAATACATTCGGCAAACCCGTTGGCGACAAGAACGTCAAACACGCCCGCCCCCAACCCGCCGACGTCAATGCACACCCGTGCCGGATGCTCCGCGGCAATGACCCCGCCGACCAGATTGGCCACCTGCACCACGTCAAGTTTCTGATACGTCTTAACCGCGCACGCCTGCCTCCCGCGCCGGTAGCAAAGCGCTGTCTTGTCGTCGCCGAACCGCGCCACGTCCACCCCGACGATAAGCGGCGCCGCCCCGTCGGCAATTTCCACTCTTGCTTCCAGCGCGCGGTAGACCTCCTCCCGCCCGATAAGGTGGTCGTCCGCCGCCAGCCGCGGCTCACCCTCCCAGACGTGCAGATACTCGCCGTAATTCTCGGCTTTCATCTTTGCCGCCAGCCGCCGCATATTCTCCGGACAGTACGGATTGTCGTAATAGTTGACCTTGCGCACGATTGTATCCGCGTCCGGATGCAGCGCCAGCGCTTTCCATACCGGGTCAGCCTCTTCCTCGCGGTTCAGCGACAGCCAGATTTCCGACCCCGGCTTGCGGATGGTCGGGTCAAGCACCTGCCACGCCCGCTCGGAAATCTTCTGCGCTTCCTCGCACCAGCAGATGTCCACTCCTTCCAGCGACTTGATGTTCTGCGCATTGTGCTCCATAATCCCTTTAAAAATGAACTTGGACTTGTTCTTGAGGTTGACAATCCGGTCGTCATACAGCCTGTAGTCGCCGAGGCGGTAATAGGCAATCCGGTCGGCAATCAGCTTGTAAACAGAATCCTTTATGGAATTCTGCACCTCGCGCACGCACGCAATCAGCAGCTTCCGGCTCGTCGCCAGCGTCAGCAGCGCGTCCGCAAACGCAAAAGACTTGCCGCCCGCCCGTCCGCCGTAAAACATTTTGTAACGCGCCTTGGCCGTCAGCAGCTCCTGAAACGCTTTCGGTAGCTCAACTTTCATCGCTCATCTCTCCCCGTTTTTCCGTCCCGGTGCTCGCCCGTCCCAAACGCCCCGGCCTCTCGTCCCCGACACCGTTTCCACTCCGGCGCCACTCGCCCCGGCACCATTTCTACCCGGCGTTCACCTCGTTCATTCCCGTTTTTCCGTCCCGGTCATCGCCATTTCTCCGTGCCACACATCCCCCGTTATTGCCAGCCTCGGCACCCGCTCTCACACAAATTTCACCACAATCTCCGCCACGCCGCCGTCCTCGCCGTCGCCGCCTCCGCCCGCAATCTTGTCCCACACCGGCTCGGGACAGGATTTCTGCGCCAGCCACTTCTCCGTCTCAATCAAAAGCTTCGCCGTCGAATTGTCAATCTCCCCGGCTTTCAAATCCGCCACGATTTTCCTAATGTCGTCGGTACACCGGTCAGCATAGTCCGCCAGCGCCAGCTGATACGCCTCGCGCAGCGCCTCGTCCGCCACCGTCGCCGCATAAAAGTCGCGGGTGCTGATGCCCGCGCGCCGGCAGGCGGCAAAAAGCGAATTCCCCTCCCGCACCGCGTCAAATACCTTGTCCGGCACCTTCGCCGGAACCGTTTTTCTGTTGTTTTTGCCTGTCGTCATTTCTCACGCCAATCTCCGCCGCCCGCACACACTAAAAGAGCGCTCTGCCGGCCCTGCCGCCGCCAAAACGCTCCGATGACATTCAATTCAAATTTAAACTTTAAAAATAATCTGCAACCAGATTCAACTTTTCTGATATACAGTCTTCCACGATAACCAACTTTATAACACCCCTTGTCATAGATGTCAATACTTTCGCCCCTGTTCTGAAAGAAAAAATATTACGTGTAAAATCAATACATTAAACAAATTGTGCATATATTTTTTGTTTGATTGACTAAAAAAGCCTCGCACCCTACCCTCATAATATGAAGAAAATGACAGAAAAAACAGCTCCCTTTTCCCTCGCCGGAACATCCCCGGCGCAGCGTCCGTACGCTTCCGAAACGTCCGTCTCCACGCCCCGTCTCCCCCGGCCGCACACTGCCAGCTTTCCCGCGCACCCGCTGCGCAAGCGCTCCCGCCCCACCGCTTCTTCCCCCGTTTCCCCCGCCAACTCCCCCGCGCGCCCTTTCTGCGAGCGCCTTCGCGATTTTGACCTTCCCCAAATCGTCACCCGTCGGCTGCAAAACGCCGACCGGCCGTTCTGGCTTGCATTCGCTGTCGTTTTCCTCGCTCTGAACCTTATCTTTCTGTTTCACGGCGCCCATTTTATGTTCGGCGACCATGACTGGAAATATCTGAAACACGGCATTTCCCTCGGCGCCGGATTGTTTGAAGGCCGGTTCAGCCAGTTTGTTCCCGTAACGCTGCTGAGCCGCGGCGAAATTCTCCCCATAATCAACAACGCCCTCGGTTTCGCAGGTTTCGCCCTCGGCGTCGCCCTGCTTGCCCGCTACTGGCGCCTGCCGCATACAAAAACCGCCTATGTCACGTTCGCCCTGTCCACAGCATTAACGCCGTATATTTTGTCGTTTATGTATTTTGCCTTCCTCGTCATTCCGGTTCTGGGCTGGAATATGTTTGTCATCGGTGCCCTGCTCGTCAGCGAAAAGGAGGAAAGGTTCTCCCTGCCCCGCACCGCTGTTGCCGCCGTTTTGACAACGCTGGCTCTCGGCGGCTATCCCCCTGTCATCAATCTGATTGCGGTCGCTTTTTCCGTCCGCCTGCTGTTCGCCGCCCTGTTTGAAATCCCGCACCCCGGCACAGTTCCCGGCACCCGTTCCCAATCCGCCGCCCCAATCGCCTCGCACGCCCAATCCACCGCCCGCATCCCTTCCCCCGCTACCGCCGCGCCCGCTCACATCTCTTCCCCAGACGCCATCATGCCCGGCGCCCCGCTTACTCTTTCCCTTCCCTTAGTGCTGAAAACGCTCTGCCGCCGCTATCGCTGGACGATATTTAACCTTGCCCTCGGCATAACCTGCTATAAGCTCTGCCTCTGGGCGCTGACCCGCACCGGCGCCGTCAACGCCGCCTACTACAACCTGCAAACGACGCCGTTCGCCGAATGGGGAGAGAAGTTTCTCCTCGTCAGCAAAGACGTATGGCTGCAATTCACGGCCACGCTGCCGTTCATCCCCGCCGCCTACAAAACCGCCGCCGGGATTGTCGTCCTTGCCGGAACCGCCGCCGCCCTGTTGCGCATTTTTACGCCGTTCCGCCGCCCCGGCGCCTCTGCCGCATTCCCCGCCAAGACATCCGCAGCCTCTGCCCTCAACGCCCCCGCCGCCTCCTCGCCGTCCGTCCGTTCAGCCGCCCCCGAAACCTTGTCCACCTCGCTTTCCGCCCCTGTCCGGCTTTTCGTCCTCCTGCTCCTCGCCGCCGTTTTTTATGCCCCGCTTGTTACGTTATTTATTTCCACATCGCTCGCTGAAACTGAATTTTCTCCCCGCATTGACTTCTTCGGGCTGATGTACCTGTATGCCGCCATGTTCACCCTCGCGCTGAAAAACGCCGCAGCAGCCGCAGCCTCTGCCGCCGCCCTCAATGCCGCTCCAAACGCAAACACACCCACACCCGCCGCCGCAGCCCCTGCCGCCTCCGTATCCGCACCCGGTGCCATCACCCGCCCCATTCCCTGCGCTGCCGTATTTTGCAAAAACCTTGCCATTCTCGGCGCTGCCGCAGCGGCCGCCATTGCTGTCAACTGCCTGTTTGAGGCGCAAAAAGTCTGGAAACTGGGCTTTGATGCCGAAATGAAGCTTTACCGCCGTGCCGCCGCGCGCTTTATGGCATCGCCCGATTTCAGCCCCGGCCGCCGCTACATTATGGTACAGGGCGGTTCTCCGGCATTCCGCCCCCGCTTTTACCATACGCCGTACAGCCGCGCCAGCGACGACCTGCTCGGCATTTCCTATGTTCCGGGCATGAATCCGTCCGTCATGTGGAATTACTACGGCGTTGCCGAATACGCCGATTCCGCCGCCTATGTCTACACTTTCCGCCCTGACGTTGCCGCCGCAGCAGCAATCGCCAACGCCCGTCCCTGGCCCGCATCGCAAAGCACGCTCGTCCTGCCTGCCGTTTCTCCCGCCGGACAAAGCATAATCCTGCTCATTCTCTCTCCCGAGGGGCTCTCCGGCCTGAAAAACACTTACGGGATATAACGCCGCCCCGCAACATTCCTCCCCTTTTCCGCCCGCAAAAAAAGCGCACCGCTTTCCCGCCGTGCGCTTTCTCCGTCCTGTCATCAACCTTTTCCCGTACTTTCAGACTGTCCGGCCGCTGCCGGTTCCAAAGCACTCCGCTCCGGTTCTACTTCCGTCTAAACCTGTCGCGCCCGCCGCTCTCCTCGCTCTTGCGGAATTTGAACAGCCCGTCGTCCAGCTTGCCGTCCACAACCGTATCATACAGCGACAAAGAAACTTCCATTGCCTGCGGCGTTACGACCTTCCACTGCCGAAGCTCGAACGGATTGTTGGCAAACACCAGCGTAAACGGTCCCAAATCTCCGGCATTTGCGTATTGCAGCCCGACGCGCATCACGCCCGGGTCTTCATAAAAATTGGTAACCTTAAGCTCTTTTCCGTCAATTTTGACCGTATTCGCCAGAATAGCCGCCGCCGGAATATCCTCATAATCAATGTTCGTAATCTGGTCAAGCTCCTTGTCGTAATAGACGATATAATCGCCGTTGCCGACAATCAGCACATTGGACGGCGCATTGTATTCCATGCGGATTTTATTGGGCTTTTCAATATAAAGCCGCCCTTCCACCTTCTCGCCGTTGCTGGCAATCTGCACAAAATCGGCACGCATCGTCTTAATCGAATTAAGATAGTTTTCTATCTTCCTGACGTCCTCGGAATCGGCTTTCGTCTGCGCAGCCAGCGCACTGCCGTCCGCGCCGGTTCCCAGACAGCCCAGCGCCACCGCCGCCGCCGCAATCAGTTTTTCCGTATTCATTCGCAGTATCCCTTAAATTAACTTAAATCTTTACCTAAAATAAACATCAGCCGCCTTTTTTTCAAGTCATTTTAAAGGTTATCTGCAAAAATCTACCGCGCCGCCACCCAGCAATCCGCCGCTACGCCGGCCTCTCTCCTCCCCTGCCGTACCGTTCCCCTCTCCCGCAACCGCCGTTTCCCGCCCGCCGCACTTTCAAAAAAATCCGTTCTTCCCCTTGACTCGGCTCCCAAAATATGCTATACTTCGCACCATTGAAAATCTCTTATTTAATTGAAAACTCTTATTAAGGTATAAAATCAGAGGGGCCAAAGCAAATGTCTTACGCGGAACGGACATCACCGGAAATTCTCCTGTTGGAAAAGCTTGAAGAAGTGGACAAAGCCCTGCCGCCCGCATTATGGGAACAGATGCGCGCCGACGTCGGCATGGCAGAATCGCTTGAACGTGCCGACAAAACCATGCTCCCCGCCGTCCGCCAGCGCAAACGGATGTTTCTGCGCGACTTTGTCGAAAAAGCCGTCAGCATGCCGCTTAAGATTTATCCGGACGTTCCGCCGGAAACCGAACGCCAGCTCTACCGGCTTCACCTGTTCTGCTGCCAGCGCGCCATTCACTGCCCCGAAGTGCGCCGCAATCCGTTTCAGCTCGGTTTTGAAGCGCTGCGCGAGATGAAAACCGCGCTGACCGGCATGATGATTTCCTATCGTCTGATAGACCCGTCCTGCCCCTACAGCTGGGACCGGAAGTTTTTTGAAACCAACATCATCACCGACAAGGACGCCGAAGGCCGCACCGTCATCAAATTCAACCGCATTCCGCCGCATATCGTTCCGCTAGCCGTAACCGAAGAGCTTGTTACCGACTGGCTCATCTACCGCGCGTACGACAATAACGGCATCCGCACCCTGATGGATTATAAGAATAACCTGCTGACCCTGCCGGATTATCAGCGCGGCGGTGCCCCCGAAAGCGAATTTTCGCGCTTTGAACGCAAAATGCAGGAGCAGCGCAACCGCGAGGAAAAACATAAGACGCAGGAGCTTGACCTCGAATTCCGCAAAACGCTGGTCCGCAGCGTCGCCGAACAAACCGCTGCCCGTATGCTGAACACCGGCCTGTCGGATTTGGAAATCCTCAATCAGGCATATAACGCCGACCTTAATACGCTGGTAGATAACCGGCCGGCCAATCCCGCCCGGACGCTCCCGCCGCAGCCGGAGTTCAGTACGGCATTGTCATCGCCATATTCCTCCACCGGCTTGCACAGCCAATCCCGGTATGGCACGGCGCCAATCGCCGCCCCGCACCCTGGCGCCCCGTCACCGCAAGCCCTGCCCGCCCCGTACTCGTCTTCTGCCTCGTGCCAGACCCAACCCGTTCCTGCCTCGCAGCCGCAACAGCCGGCCGGCACCTCCCGGAAAAAGCGCACTCCCCAAACGCCGCAGTCATCTGTTATGGATGAAGTCATCGCCCGCTTTTTGGAAGAATAACCTCCCCAACATTCTGAAAGAGAATTTTCCTTTCCTTCTTGAATTGTCCAAATTTCAAAGCACAATTCATAAAGGAAAAGATTATTTTTCCCTTGCTTTTTAGACTCAACGGTAGAAGATAAAAACATAAAATTCTCTATCTGCCTTTAAATTACGCTTCCCTAAGTGCTAATTTAATTTCTTTCTCTGGAGCTGTTTATGAATAAGATTAAACAAATCACGGAAAAATTATTTTCACCAGAACAAAAAGTGTTAAATATTTTCAAGATTACTTATCTGGTATTGTTTGTCATTTCGTTACCGGAAATATTTGTATATCATCATGGGGAGTTAGCTATAGGTTTCTGGATAACAATAGCTTGGTTAGCATCTTGGGCTGTTTTTATAGTTTTTATGCTTGCGTTGCCAATGTATTATAAAAGCAGAAAAAGAAATTTAGTTTTTATACCACTACTTGCCTTTTTAATATATTTATATTTTATTGCGATTAGAATGCATAAATATACCGCGGGTTTATTAGATCCAATCTTTTTCCTGCCAGCCCTTATTACTTTTATTCTTTGGAATAAAAAAACAGCAAATCCTACTCGTAACTTGATTATATTTCTGGCAATTCCTTTTTCTCTTATAGCGTTTGATAAAATTGTCACTTTAGGGTTTCAGTTAAGTTGTCCTTTTACAACGCCTGAAGCTGAATACAATCCAATTTATCTGCCAAAGCGTTTTTTTCATGAGGAAGATGGAAAACTCGTTCCTAATGTAAAAGTAATTAATAAATACGGAACTTTTAAAGAATATAGGTATGATAAGGTTAAATACACAATTCCTGATACAAATAATACAATTTTTATGTATACTCGCTGTACTTTACAAGATACGGATATAACTGATAAACTTTTGAAAAAAGGAAATATCGTTCTTTGCCAAAATATCCATTCCTTAGATATAAACTATCAAAAGGTAATTGACAGTTTTATTGCCACTATTGAAAAAATGGAAAAAGGTGGGCAAAAAGTAAAGATTGCAACGTTACATTCAAAAATTTTGAATAAAAAATATGAAAAGCGTTGGCTAAGGTGTTTATCAAGCAGTTATTGTAGCTTCGGTAATATATTAGGTGGATATAAAGCTCAATTTAGAACCAAAGAATCGAATTATGCAAATTATATTAAATCATTGAATAAGGAGGTACACGGATATTAATATATATTTTTTTTAGTGTTACCCTAAATTGTCTTTATATTTAGATAATCATCTTTAAAATTTTTACAACATAATATTAACTGATTAAGCTCTACTCAAAATAAAACTTTAATAAAAATAAAATTATGCACAAAAGTGAAAATAGAAAATGATAATTAAAATTAATCATACGCTCTGCTTAAAATTTCCTTTCTCGCAATTTTCTCTCCATTTTCACACCTCCGCAGACACAAAAAATCCCCTTGGGCACACAAAACGCTTGTCGCAAAACCGTGCGCCTAAGAAGATAAACGGAGAAAGTGGGAGAATTTGGAGCAGGTGACGGGAATCGAACCCGCATTAAAAGCTTGGGAAGCTCTCATTCTACCATTGAATTACACCTGCAACCCGTATGAGTTATGAACCTCAAACATTGCTTTTATAAACACCGGATTTTTTTTTGCAACAATTTTCTGCGGATATGTGCATAACTTTCCACCGCCATATCGCCGCCCCGTCGCTGCCAATCCCACCGCCGCACACGTCGCAAACTGCGCCCGCCATGCTAAGCCTTCGACGACAGATACGCCGACAGAAACATATCGATATCCCCGTCCAGCACCCCGCGGTCATCCGAAGTCTCCGCCCCGGTGCGCAGGTCTTTAATCATCTTGTACGGCTGCAAAACGTACGACCGTATCTGATACCCCCAGCCGTTGTCGCCCTGCTCTTCCCATTTCTGCTCCGCCGCCGCCTCTTTCTTGTGCAGTTCGATTTCGTACAGCTTCGCTTTCAGCATATTCATCGCCTGGTCGCGGTTGGCAAACTGCGAACGCTCGGTCTGGCACGAAACCACCACCCCGCTCGGAATATGCGTAATCCGCACCGCCGATTCGGTCTTGTTGATGTGCTGCCCGCCCGCGCCGGACGAACGGTAGGTGTCCATTTTCAAATCCGCCGGATTGATGTCGATGTGAATGCTGTCGTCAACCACCGGATAAACATTGACTGACGCAAAGCTCGTATGCCGCCGCGCGTTGCTGTCAAACGGCGAAATCCGCACCAGCCGGTGCACGCCGCTCTCGCCTTTGAGCCACCCGTAGGCGTTGTGCCCCGATATTTTGACCGTCGCCGACTTCAGCCCCGCGACTTCGCCCTCGGTTTCTTCAACGTATGAAAGTTTGTATTTGTGCTTTTCCGCCCAGCGCGAATACATGCGGAGCAGCATTTCCGCCCAGTCCTGCGCCTCGGTTCCGCCCGAGCCGGCATGCACTTCCAGGTAAGCGTCGTTCTTGTCCAGCTCGCCGGAAAGCAGCGCTTCCAGTTCGTGGCGTTTCGCCTCCTGTTTCAGTTCCTCCAGATGCGCAAACAGCTCCGCCAGCATCGCCTCGTCTTCCTCGGCTTCCGCCATCTCAACCATCTCTTCGGAATTCTGCAAGTCTGCCAGCAAATCCTCATAAAAGGCAATGTTCTCGTCCAGCGTATTTTTCTCGCCCGTCAGTTTCAGCGCCTTTTCCTGATTGTCCCACAGCGCCGGGTCTGCCGTCAGAACAGCCAGCTCTTCCTGTCTCTGTTTTGCGTTGTCGTAGTCAAAGAGACCTCCGCAAAAGTTCGGCGCTCGCCTTGATTTCGTTAATCAGGTTATAAAATTCCGCTCTCATCTGTCATACTCCTTAACAAAAAAATATCTCCCCCTCTTCATAAGCAAAAAACCGCCGTTTGTAAAGCTTTTTTTAAACCTCGCCTGTTATATTAAGCATAAAAATCAGACCGGAGAACCCCATGGCTCAGAAAATCATCATCACCCACACGGCAAACTGCCGCGACCGCACCGAAGATATCCGCTATATTATCCTTCATTGCTCGTCCTACTCGCCCGACAGGCAGCTGGACATACTGGACAAATACGGTCTGAGCACCCATTACATCATTTCCGAACGCGGCCAGATTACCGAAAACTGCCCCCCGGACAAAGTCGCCTATCATGCCGGCGAAAGCAGCTGGCTCGGCAGCGAAGGCAAATCCCTCAACGGCTGTTCCATCGGCGTCGAACTGGAATCTTTTAACCTCGGACAAACGCCGCAGGACTATTCTTCCGCCCAGATTTCCGCCCTCTGCCGGCTTTTAAGGCAGCTGGTTTTTGCTTACCGTATCCGCCGCGAGAACATTCTCGGCCATTCCGACATCGCGCCGAAACGCAAAGCCGACCCCGGCGCAGGCTTTCCCTGGCAAAAGCTTTATGCCCGCCAGCTCGTCCTTTGGCCGAGCCTGAAAAGCCTCTCTCCCGAAGCCCCCGAGGAAGAGCTGCTGAAAGCTATCGGCTACGACACCGGCGACCTGACTGCCGCCCGTTATGCGTTCTGCCGCCATTTCTTCCCCCGCGAAGTCGCCGTCCGCACCGACGTGCACAGCCTTTTGGACGAACCGTATCCCAAAGATTTCGCCGTCCGCGACCGGGAGGGATATATGCGGATGCTCCGCGCCGCCGCTTATGCCTTCCAGACCGAACGCAAAAAGAAATACTGGTACCTGAACGGTTAGCCGCCCTCCTCCATATCCAACCCCGCTCCTCGTCTGCCTGCCTCGCCCCCTCCGCACCAATCTCCATCCCCACCCTCTTCGCCTCCAGCGCCCTGCTCCTCTCCCCGCCGGGGACAGCAATTGTTACTTAAAAATATGCAACAAAACTTCCATAAAACCGTAAGGCGCAAAAGGCCGCTTGCATACGACAGTCAAATCACGGATAATATTTAGAGGATGGGTGCATCCGTCTTTCTAAATGGTCTTAAACGATCGGACAAGCAATCGAATCTGAAGTTCGTGCTCATTGTGATCTTTAAGACAAACTTATTTATTGCTTGATGAGTTGCTGGTACCGGCCTGCCGCGTACGTTAACAATTTGAAGAATAAATAACGGAACTATGAGGAGTAACTTTAATGACTGCAAACCAAAAATTCTCACGCTTCATCGGCATCGACGTTTCCAAAGCCAAACTTGACATCTACGATGACGCCACCGGAGAATTCCTAACCGTCGAAAACACCGCAAAAGCCATAGAAAAATACGTTTCCGCCCTGTCCCCCGACCCAGAGCTCCTGATTGTCGTCGACCTTACCGGCGGCTACGAAGCCCTCTGCGTCAACACTTTCTATAACCGCGGCTTTACCGTCCACCGGGCGGAAGGGCGCCGGGTCAAAGCCTTTATGCGTTCCTACGGCGAACACGCCAAAACCGACAGGATAGACGCTTACGCGCTCGCCCTCTTCGGGCGGAAACTGCACGAAACCCTGCGTATGTATACGCCTCTGCCGCTGAACCTGAAACCCGTAACCGAAAGGATATCCGACCTCAAAACCATGCTCCTTCAGGAAAAAAACCGCAGTACCGCGCCTAACCTTCCCCCCGATATGAAAAAAGAAATCGTCAGACACATCGCCTATCTGGAAAAGGAAATCGAACGCCTGTACCAAAAATGCCTCGATATCATCAAAAACGACCCGCCGCTCGCCGAAGCTTTCAACAAAATCATCGCCATCAAAGGCATTGCCGAAAAATCCGCCGTTCTCCTGCTGACGACGCTCCCCGAGCTCGGCTGCGCCAACCGCCGTCAGATTGCCGCCATCGCCGGCGTCGCCCCCTATGCCAAAGACAGCGGCACGCTCTCCGGCTACCGCCGCATCCGTCACGGCAGAACCACCGCCAAAAGCGCCCTGTTCATCGTTACTCTGGTCGCCATCAGGCACAATGCTCAAATAAAGGAGTTCTACGAACGCCTGCTAAAAAAAGGAAAATCAAAAATGACCGCTATCATCGCCTGCGCCCGCAAGCTGCTGATTATCGTCAACGCCACGCTGAAAACCTGCTAGCCCGGCCGCCCGGCTCACGCAGAAGCCCCGGTTACCCACAGTCCAAACCAAAACCGTCACGGCTTCCCGTGGCAAAAACGAAAGCTGTTGATAAAAAATTCAAGTGAGTTGATAAGTGGTTCGCCTCCCGGCCTTCCGTCCCAACGCAGCACCAATGCCACCCTTTTCCGCAGCGTACGCCCCGCACCAGCCGCACAACACCCCGTGTCCGTCCCTGTGGTTGCTCGCCCCGCACCGGTTGCCAGCCCAACGACTGCTCGCCCCGCACCAGCCTCTCGTCGCACAAACTCCCCGGCGGCCGCTCAGATTTTCCCCTTCAGGTACTTGTAGGTATAGCCTTTCGCCTTCCTGACAACCTCCTCCGGCGTGCCCTCGGCGACAATCCGTCCGCCGCCGTCGCCGCCCTCCGGCCCCATGTCGATAATATAGTCCGCAACCTTAATAACGTCCAGATTATGCTCGATGACAATCACCGTATTCCCCTGCTCCACCAGCGCCTGCAACACTTTCAGCAGCTTGCTGATATCCTCGAAATGCAGCCCGGTCGTCGGCTCGTCCAGAATGTAAACCGTCTTCCCCGTCGCCCGCTTGGACAGCTCCTTGGAAAGCTTGATGCGCTGCGCCTCGCCGCCGGAAAGCGTCGTCGCCGCCTGCCCGAGCCGGATATACCCCAGCCCGACTTTCTGCAGCAGCTCCAGCCGCGACTTGATCGCCGGAATGCTCTCAAAAAACTCATGCGCCTCGTCCACCGTCATATCCAGCACGTCGGCAATCGACTTGCCCTTATAGGTAACCTCCAGCGTTTCGCGGTTAAACCGTTTGCCGTGGCATTGTTCGCACTCCACATACACGTCGGGCAGAAAGTTCATCTCAATCTTCGTCACCCCGTCGCCCTTGCACGCCTCGCAGCGCCCGCCCGCGACGTTAAACGAAAACCGCCCCGCCTGATACCCGCGCGCCTTGGACAGCGGCAGCTCCGCATACCAGTCGCGGATATAGGTAAACAGCCCGGTGTACGTCGCCGGGTTGGAACGCGGCGTCCGCCCGATTGGCGACTGGTCGATGTCAATCACCTTGTCAACGTTCTCCAGCCCGATAAGCTTGTCGTATGCGCCCGTCGGCTCGCGCGACCCGTTCAGTTCCTTGTTCAGCGCCTTGTACAACGTCTCCAGCACCAGCGACGACTTGCCGCCGCCCGAAACCCCGGTAACCAGCGTCAGCGTGCCGAGCGGGATTTTCATCTTCACGTTCTTGAGGTTATGCGTCTTCGCCCCGGTCAGCTCCAGAAACTTGCCGTTGCCCTTGCGCCGTTTGCGCGGCACCGCGATTTCCTTCTGCCCGTTCAGATACTGCGCCGTCAGGCTGTCCTTGCTCGCCAGCACGTCCGCCACCGTTCCCGCCGCAACGACGCTGCCGCCGACCTCGCCCGCGCCCGGCCCCATATCGACCAGAAAGTCCGCCGCGCGGATGGCGTCTTCGTCGTGCTCGACCACAATCACCGTGTTGCCGATGTCGCGCAGCCGGTTCAGCGTCTCCAGCAGCCGGTCATTGTCGCGCTGATGCAGCCCGATGGACGGCTCGTCCAGCACATACAGCACGCCCGTCAGTCCCGACCCGATTTGCGACGCCAGCCTGATACGCTGCGATTCGCCGCCCGAAAGCCCGCCCGACTGCCGCGACAGCGTCAGGTAGTCCAGCCCCACGTTGTTCAGAAACTGCAGCCGGTCGATAATCTCCTTTAATATCTTATGCGCAATCTGCTGCTTCTGCGGGCTCAGCTGCTCTTCCACCCCGGCAAACCACTTCAGCGCCTCTTTGATGGAAAGGTCGGAAACCTCCATAATGTCCCTGCCGCAGACCTTGACCGCCAGCGCCTCGGGCTTCAGCCGCTTGCCGTTGCAAAAAGTGCACGGCGCCGCCGACTGATAATGCGACAGTTCCTCGCGCGACGCCGCCGAGTCGGTCTCCAGAAACCGCCGTTCCATATTCGGAATCACGCCTTCAAACGGCTTGTCCGACACGAACGTCGAATAATACAGCGGCACGCACACGTTGCCCGAACCGTAAAGGATGATTTTCTTCGCCTCCTCCGGCAGGTCTTTCCACGGCGTGTCCTGCGAAATGTGCAGAAAGTCGCACAACGAAATCAGCGTCTGCTTGTAGAACGCTGACTTGAACCCGTACCACGGCGCAATCGCCCCCTGCGCGATTGACCGCCCCACGTTCGGCACCACCAGCTTTTCGTCCATGTAAAGCCGCGCTCCCAAACCGTCGCAGTGCGGGCACGCCCCCTGCGGATTGTTGAACGAAAACAGCCGCGGCTCAATCTCTTCAATCGTAAAGCCCGACACTGGACACGCGTATTTCGCCGAAAACGTCAGCCGGTTCCCCGCCGCCGATGCCTTACCTTCGGCACCGCCTTCGTTGCCCGTGGCGCTGCCACCGCCGTCCACATACAAAATGCCGTCGCCGATTTTCAGCGCCGTTTCCACCGACTGCGCCACGCGCTCCGCCATCTCCTCGCCCTTGACCACCAGACGGTCGACCACGACCTCAATGTCGTGCTTAATGTTCTTCTCCAGCGCCGGCGCGTCTTCAAGGTCGTAAACCTCGCCGTCAATCTTGACGCGCTGAAACCCCTGCTTCAGCAGCCCGTCCAGTTCTTTCTTAAATTCCCCTTTGCGCTGTCGCACCATTGGCGCCACCAGCATAATCTTGGTACCGGCCGGCAGCGACAGGATTTTATCCACCATCTGGCTCACCGTCTGTGCCTCAATCGGCAGCCCCGTCGCCGGCGAATACGGCGTCCCCGCGCGTGCCCACAGCAGGCGCATATAGTCGTAAATCTCGGTAATCGTTCCCACCGTCGAGCGCGGATTATGCGAAGTCGTCTTCTGCTCAATCGAAATCGCCGGCGCCAGCCCTTCTATGGAATCAACGTCCGGCTTTTTCATCAGGTCAAGGAACTGCCGCGCGTAGGCGGAAAGGCTCTCCACGTAACGCCGCTGCCCCTCGGCGTAAATCGTGTCAAACGCGAGCGACGACTTGCCCGACCCCGACAGCCCGGTAATCACCGTCAGCTGGTTCTTCGGAATGGAAATGTTGACGTTCTTGAGATTATGCTCCCGCGCCCCTTTGATTTCAATATATTTGCTCTCTGCCATCGTTCCCTCTCGTAATGCCTGTGCCCGCGCTCCCCCGCTCCGAAAAATCTTGATATACCACTTTTGTTCTTTTTGCAAGCACTTTTTTAAGCTATATGTTAAAACTTTCAGACGCCTTTCCCTCTCCGGCCTTTACCAAATATTAACCCCGGCCGGATATTCTGAACACAAATCAATTTGCAGGAGAAAACATTATGGCTCCCAAATCCGCCGCCAAGACCCAGCGTACGTCAAAAACTGCCCCCGCCGCCGCCCCAACCCGGCGTACCGGCAAAAAGGCCGCCCCCAAAACTGCCCCCGCAGTACCGACAAAGCCCGCAGTACCGACAAAACCTGCCGCCCCTCAAAAGGCGCCCGCTCCGGTTCAACCCGCCGTTTCTTCCGGCAGTCCCCGGACGCCTGTCCCTGCTCAGCCCGTCTCCCCGTCTCCGGCCGCGCCCAAAGCCTCCGGACGCGCCCGCAAGCCAATTTTGTCGCCCGACAACCTCCTGCGCATCTGGCTCGACGGCTGGAAAAAAACCTTCACCTTGCGCGGCCGCTCGTCGCGTTTTGAGCTCTGGACGTTCCTGCTCGTCAACAGCGTGCTGACGGTCATCATCCAGCTCAAATGCAGCTATATCCTGTCGCCGCGTTTTCTGCGCGCCGCTAATGACATGGGCTACTCCCTCCCCAAAATTGAAAATTACATCCTCGCGGCGGAAACCCTGTTTTACCTCGTCATCCTGCTGCCGCTGTTCCCCGTCGGCTCGCTGCTCATCCGCCGGATGCACGACCTGAACAAACTCGCCTGGCGCAATTATCTCGAACCGGTGTTTATGGGCGTCGTCGTCCTGAGCATGATAAACCTGACCGTCGCCTCGCTCGCCAATACCGATTTTGCCTATACGATTATGCTGCTGAGCATCTGCTTTATCACAATCCTGTACGGCGTCGGCTTTTACGGGCTGAAATTTCTGATTATGACGCTGTTTTACCGCGGCGATGCCGGAAAGAACAATTACGGCCCCGCCCGCTATAACGATGACGAGCACGAAGAGCGCGCCCTCAACCTGAGCTGCTGGTACTTTTTGTTTATGGGTACTGTCGGGCTGCTGTATCTGGCGCTTGCCCTGCTCTGAGCATAAAATTCCGAATATCCGGCGAATGTTCCGGACAGCAAAAAAGGGAGGTGCAAAGCCTCCCTTTTAATTTGCCGTTTCGCCGCGCCGCCCGTTGCCGTACGGCATCAAAGCCACCCGGCTCATTTGCCTCCGCAACACCGCAGCTTGAACGTTCTGCCCGCTACAGTAACACAGGCATCGCCGCGCCGCCCGCCTCCGCAACACCGGCACCGTTCCTGCCCCATTCCGCTCATTGCTGCGTCAGGGCCAGTCCTGCCCTTCCCACATTGCAATCATCCGGTTTGCCGGATTAAGCAGATTCGGCGCATAGGTTTCCATCAGCCGCGTTACGTCGTCGTACAGTTTCGGATACCGCCCCCGGCTCAAACCGCGCCGCAGCCGCAGCAGCCATGTCAAACGGCTCTCCGGACGTTTGGCATACGTTTCCAGAATACCCAGCCAGTCTTGGAATTCCCGTTCCCAGCGCCCGGTATGTTCCGCGCTCTGCAGCTGTTTCAGCAGATACTGAAACACGGCGCTCAGCACATTAAGCTCGGGCAGCGCCGCCGACCGCGTTTTCACAATCTGGTACAAATCATCCCTGCCAAAAAAGAGCGCTTTCATCAGCGGTGCCAGATTGCCTCCGGCTCGCCAGATTTCCACAAAGCCATATTCAAAATACGGCGATTGCGGCTCCAAACGCGCCACAAAAGCGGCCGCCCGATGGGGAATTTTCCGCGTCAGGACGTCGGTCATCGTTTCATAAACATTCTTCGGCAGTTCGTGTTCCAGCACCGCCGCCCCCAAATTCTCGGCAATCTGCGGATATTCGTTCGCCATCAGCATAACCCAGGGCGCATTTTTCCGCAGCGCTTCAATAATCGGCTCAAACGATGCCGTCCGCCGAAAATCGCCGCCCGCCCCGTTAAGATAGGCAACCGGCTGCGTATGTTTCAGCAGGTATTCGAACTCCCAACGGTTCTGCACGCTAAGCACAACCCACAGCCCGCGTTTATAAAGCTCCTGACGTGTATCGGCGCTCCAGACCCGGTCTTTCAAAAACTGCCATTGTTTATACCCCGGTTCGACGCTGTCGATAACCCGAAGCTCGGTTTCCTTCCCCGGCAGAAACAGCGCCGCATGGGGATTGGATTTCAGACAATACCGTTTAATAACAACCTGCGGCATAAATTTCCGCAATACGCCAGCTTTCCACGAAAGCAGATAACAGCTAAACTTGTTCATAACTCTAAGATTTAATAATGTGAATAATAATTGTTAATTGCCGCCACCCTAACACCGCCCGCCGCAAATGTCAAATATTTTGTCTATTGCCTGCACGCGTTCTACTCCAGATTCTCCCACTCTATTTTCAAACAGCACGCATGGACAATGCCTATTAAAATGGCTATACTCTCGCCGATACCGTCATTCTTCAGCAGATTGTCCGCCGGTGCCGCAAGTATCGACGCCAGATTTCCATACCGCCGCAGCAGAATCTTCGCCGCCTCTTTGTATTTTTCCTGATATTTTTCCGGCGGCAAAGCATAGCTGCAAAGCAATTTCGTCATATCCCAGTCCGACATCGTCTTGCCCATATCGGCGACAAACCGGGCGCGCAAACGCTCTCGGTGGTCAAATACCTTTGCCATAGCCGGAGATGTTTTTTCTTTGGTTCGTCTTTTTTTCGCACTGCTCTGGTCGGTTTTCGCTTTCACACTGTCCGTCCCGACATGACGTCTTCTCAACCCGATAGTGCTCGTTTTTACTTCCGTGCCGCCGGATTCCGGCATAGCACGATTTGTCGCCGGACGGCACCTCTCCGCCCCGGCGTTGCGCTTTGGCTCTCGCATACAACTCTCATAAAAAAAGACCGCCTCTTAATTGAGGTGGTCGGAGGCTTCAAAACTCCTACTCAGTACGGCGCCATATCCAGCGCCGTACTGAGTAGGAGTTTTGAAGCCTCCGTACCATCTCTGGTACTAAGTTGTTCAGATATACCAAAACAACCTATGTATATAATACATAAGCCATATAAAAATGCAACTAAAATTTTAGCGACTGGAAAAATTATTTTACACAAGGTGGCCGGGAGAGTTCAAAAATCATCTCAGTAAGCTGACCCCTTAGGCCTTCAAAGTCGGAGACTTTTATTGTATAGCCTAAAGCTCCCCGACCGTATTTCCACAGTCGGAGATACTTTTTCGTCATATCTTGGATATAACAAATCACGGTGAAATATCTAAGGCACCGTACCGAGAAGAGGTTTTTGACGACCCCGCGCCATCTCTGGCGCTCGGTTAAAGCCGCATATGCGCGAATCAACCTGTTTATACTATAAAAGAGGTTTTTGTTAAAGACAAGCAAAAAATTTAATCATATTAATTTTTTCAGCGCCGGGGAGTGCAAAGGTCATCTCTGTAAGCTGACTGCCGCGGCCTTTAGGCTCCCGCCCTGAACATTCGCCGCAGCCTCCCCGGCATAATAAATAAGCAAGACGCCGGGGAGTAAGAAAATCATTCTTGCGGATGACTGCCGCGGCCTTTAGGCTCCCGCCCTGAACATTCGCCGCAGCCTCCCCGACATAATAAATAAGGAGGGCACCGGGGAGTTCAAAAATCACCATCGTGTATGACCCGCCGCGGCCTTTAGGCATTCGCCCTGAACATTCGCCACAGCCTCCCCGACATAATAAATAAGGAGGGCGCCGGGGAGTAAGAAAATCATTCTTGCGGATGACCGCCACGGCCTTTAGGCTCTCGCCCTGAACATTCGCCGCAGCCTCCCCGGCATAATAAATAAGCAAGACGCCGGG